>Ga0214919_10007572_pt1 | contig 14596 bp, 11 predicted proteins | sample LL1503_MetaG_FD_177994 | JGI IMG/M metagenome (GOLD analysis project Ga0214919, IMG submission 177994) | Freshwater microbial communities from Lake Lanier, Atlanta, Georgia, United States - LL-1503 | ecosystem: Environmental > Aquatic > Freshwater > Lake | place: USA: Georgia | collected... | reverse complement strand
TCCCTTTTCCATCAGCATCTTCATACATGATTAAACCACCCAAAACCCAAAAAGTTGCGCTCCGTTAAAACTTTTATTCTTAAACCCTTCGTAGCTCCGCCCGTTGCGGGCGCCCCGCCTGCTGCAGGCGCCCTCCGTAGCTCAGCGAGGTTTACCGAGACCGAGCAAAGGAGGGTTAGCGGTCTTTGCGTGAGCTTTCTTCTCACCCATTCTCGGCCTTTTTGTTCAGCTAATCAGCCTCGCATCCATCCTGCTACTTTCCGGAATTTTCATCTACGCCCTCATACAAACCGTCTCTCGCTAGCCTCCTTCGCACATTCGCAACCCTCCCGTTTTTGCGTCCTTCGCACCTTGGCGTGAGTGATCTCTTCCTTAATCAAAAATTCAAAATCCACGCGAAAGCGTGTCCCGCGAACGCGGGGCAACATCAATCATCCACGCGTGCGCGTGTTTATGACACACCCACCCCTTGCCGACCTCCCTCACCCGTGGCACTTATGTCCCTGCATCACGAGTTCGGTTCCGCCTCAAAAACTAAACCGACGCCAACCGGAGGAGGGACTCACGGTGGCTTGGAGGAAACCAAACGTTTCCTCCGATGTGCGAGGTCAAAACACCTCGAACAGAAATCCCCCTCATGGTGCCCCTGGTAGGGACGACTGTCTCAGTCGTCCGAATTGAAAGACCCAGGGCTTAAATCTGAAAGGATACACCCACCATGGCAAAATTCATCGACCGAGGCGTAGCGAAAGCTGACGACCCTATCTACACAGAAGGGATCCGCTTCATCTCCATCCGCAGACAACCGAAACCTCCGGAAGAGACGGCCACTCCAGTCGTGCTTCCAAAGGATTCTGAAATTAAAAACCAGAAGGAAACGCAAAAATGAACCAATTAACCCAACCAACTACACCTAATAACCGTTCCCTAATAAGGGTCTTTTCCTGCCTTCACGTCCTTTGCGGACTTAGCGTGAGTATTTTGTTAACCCCTGCTCATGCCGACGACACCCTATTCGACAACTACGGCAGCTACGTGAACATCGAGCATCAGGAAGGGCTAGATACAGATCGAGTCCTGATCATAAATCACGGTCGCGTCTTTATTGGGGACGTCGAAGAGAACGGCTACTTCAACGCCTACGGCACCAACGGATCGGTCTGGGGCAGCCAAACCGGTGCCGGCCAGGTCATCGTCGTGCCGTCCTTCACCGACGAAGTGGAATGATCAAAACGCCGGTATTTTCTAATCGAGAACTGAATCCTTAGCTCTTACCATTGACCTATTAACTTCCTCTCCACTCTCCAAAATCTTAGGCCTGCCATCAGCCGCAAACTCGGCTCTGGCCCCGAACGGTTTGCCCCGCACAAACCTCTTCTCCTTCTCTCCATTCTCGACCTCGTTGAGCACGGCCATCTGCTCACCCCTACACTCACCTTATCGCCTACTCTCCGCGTCCGCTTTCAGAGCTTCGCCCCAATCGTCTCCCCCCGGTGGCGCTCCACCCGCCTTGATATCCGCTATCCACTCTACCACCTAAAAACTCAAGACCTCTGGACACCTAACGATTCTCGGGGTCAACCTTGCTCCTCTCCCGATACCGTCGCCTCCGTTTCCTTCCATCCAGATTTTTGGGCCGCTCTTCAAGACCCAGCTCAGCGCCGCTCCGCCCGCCTCATCCTCATCACCACATACTTTCCGGCTTTAGAGCAACTTGCCCTCGCAGAAGCCCTAGGCCTCACCCCAGCCGATATTCTCCAGCATCGGCCTACCGATTCAGAGAAAACAGAGACTGCGCGCCAGACCGGACGCTCCGCCCGATTCCGCTATGAGGTACTCTCCGGCTACTCCTTTACCTGCGCGCTCACCGGTCGATCCCTCACGACCGCCTCCGGCTCCATTATGATCGAAGCCGCCCACATTAAACCCTTCCGTTTGACCAAGGATAACCACCCTACTAACGGCCTCGCCCTCACCCCCGATGCTCACTGGGCCTTCGACGAGGGACTCTGGAGCATATCCTACTCCGGATCCTCTAAAGAATACCGTGTTCGCGTCGCTACCAAATCTTTTGTTGAGTCTGGCCCTGGCGGCAAATGGCTCTCAGCAATGCACGATCGACCCCTCGTCTTTGCCCAGCAAACCACCCTCCGCCCCAACCCCTCCGCCTGCTCAGACCACCAAGCCCAAATCTTTCTAGGTTAAAACGTTCGTGTTTTTGGCCCGAGAATCGTTTCCCTATACTGCCTTCTGAAAAGCCGCAAATCTCAAAGCTAACCGCTTCAGAACTAGCTCATAACTTCAGGGTGCTCTGTTTTAGACCAGATGCCAGCCGCAGATATTTTTATTCAGCACACAGATCTGCCCAGTTGCAGATCTTCGGAAAAGCAGGTTTGGCAAGAACTTCCCCGACTGTTTTCAACTTTGAACGGCCTATCATTGCAAGATGATCGAGATGTACAAGATAGTAGAACTGTGAATTCGACTCAAGAAAGGCTTCGTCCCCAAGGTATTCATTAACGAGTGTTTCACGCGAGACCAAAGAACATTTGGACGTTTGCGCCTGCCAGCCGGTCCATTTCCAACTGCTGCTTCCCTTGAAATACGGGACGACTACGGAGGCCACTAGTTTGTCAGGATGAATCGTTGTCGGATTACCGGTTGAATCGATGGCATGGAAATAAACAAAACGCTTTTTTCGACCACGTTTTGCGATCTCCATTGAGCGGTATCCTGCGAGCAATACCTTCGTGTCGGCTGGTGGTTCTTTTGTCGGGGCATTCGGGGTCCGCATCACGGAGTATACAGCTGCAGTTTCTTGCAGTGTCTTATGTGTCCAGTGTCTTATCCTGAAGTCGCGGCTGAAGGTGTTAACGTGATGATTAAGCACGTCTCCAATGAAATCGGCCAGCGCCTGCTCGCATATTTCCCGCCGCTCGTTATCGCCCGGCCTAAGTCGAAATGCGCCCACACCAGGGATAACCTCCTCGTAGCGAGGAAAATCCTTCCGCGCTTCGCCATCGCGCCCAGGATAGAGAACATAAGATCCGACCGTCCTGCGGATTGCATCGTTGTAGGCATGCATCTTATACAGATCGCCGCGGCGATAAGTATCCGTTCCCTTAGTCTGGCTTTTCTCGATGGCTAAAGCATCGTCGTTGTCTTCGCCAAAGACTTTTACCAAGTTTTCGATACGATACTTGGCATCGAAGTGGAGAAAACCGATACGCCCCTCATTTTGAGCAAGCCGCTCCGCCATAGACCATTTCTCAGTGTTGAGATATTCAGCAGGAAAGAATACGATTGTAAAATCGGGTCTAAGCCTTTGGCTGTAAGTACCGCCGCTCATCGGATCCGTCGATGCCTCGAAAGAACGGTTAAAAAAAAGATGCACCCCCAACTGCTCACCGTTGCCAGAAGTCCAGCGGAACCGACTGATGGAATTATCGTTCTGCGCAAGATTGAGATGTAAACCACCTCTTGCAGAAGTTGAGATAAAATGCTTTTCCTCATCTTCTCTAATTTTCGCGCCATGAATCTCCTGCATGCCGAGACGTTTGATTAGCGCATCTCGCAAGATGAAATATAGCCAGAACTCGTAGAGCGTAGCGGCATTGCGGTTGGTGCCATCGTAGGCATCCTCTCGCCCCGGCCAGTCAAGGCGCGCTGCCGTATCAAGCATCAACCATGCTAGAAGAATATCCCTGTACCCCTCGCGTTTTTGAAGAGTCTGATTTTCAAGGGGCAGACGTTCCAATCGTGACACATCAGTGAAAAACGGCTGCGCAAGAAAGACATCCAGCGTGTCACGCATTTGCTCAGCCTCAAGCCACGCAGTCCCTCTCTTCTCCGTAAATGCAGCCATAACTTCCTCGCAAACATCCCTGAACGCGGCCAAGGCAAAATGAATAAACCTGTTTGGAGGCGTGTCGAAAGTGTCGAATCGGCGCTCGTGCAGAATTTCGGCAGGCACGAATCTTCCCAAGGGGGATATTCCGGCCGGATTAGCTGGCCGCCATGCCCGCCCAAAGCGCATTGGATCGCTTACAAACTCACTGCTACATGCCAGTGAAGAAGGCTTCCACTCAAATTCAGCATCAAGGGCAGCGTGAGGACGGCGTCTTATTTCCTCAAGGTAAAGATCCAGCTTCTCTTCACCGAGTACGTGACGGAGAAAAAGAAACTGTTCGAGCAAAGTCTTCCGTCTTTGAACTGGATCAGGAGCGATATTAAAACTCGTTGGACTGCCCCATTCTAGAAGCAGTTGCTGACAATGATTTGCAATGTCCTCGACCATCGCTCTGTATTCCCCATGGAAGTCAAACTTCCTAGACTGTATCTCGAAACGGACCGCTGGAAGCGATGGCGCGATGCGAATTTCCGCTGTGCCGAGGTAGTTCATTACCTTGAAGAAACCCCCAGGTGGATCCCCTGAAAGGCCCCTTGGAGTCCATTCTGCTTTGCGAGGTCCTTCGCCATCGGGCTTAAGAGTGCTGTGAATCGAAGCAGGATCCAGATTCATAGCTCCGGAACCACGAAGTCTCCAGTTGTAGCCGGTGTTCTCGAACAGAATTAACGGCTGCATGCCGGATGGTGGGTTGGCTGGTGAGTAAACAATCGGAACTGCGTCATTCTTACCCTTGAAAAGCTTGCCACAAAACCGCAATGGCGGTCCCGGGCTCTTAGTAACATCAAATCCTAAATTAGGATCGGAAATACCATCCTGCCATATCAGCAAAGTAACGCCGGTTCCCAGATCAATATCTATCGAACACAGCTTAAGTCCATCAAGCATGTTACTGGCTTATTGGATGAAGCTAACAAATTGGTCACGCCGGACCGCATCAAGCATATCGCACACCTTGCGGTAACTAGATGGGAATTGGGGTTTCTCTCCGCGCTTTATAGGAACAGATTGCAGGTTTGTGGGTGTAGTTACACCAAGAGGCGTCACCTTGCTGCTTTCACAGAAGATGGCAAGCCGGACGAGCAAATCTTCAAGCCGACGACGTGAACCGCTGAGCTTTGGAAGGATTTTTTGTAAAAGTTGTGCATCGAACGCATTATGCCAATTCCATTTGGTCTTGGCTTGAGTTAACGCGTAGTCGACACGCGAATAACGGCGGATCTCGTTGATGGTGCGGAAGCCGAATTCCAAGCGAGCATCTCGCATGATGTCGAACACCCTATCAAGCGCCGCTGCAAGTTCCTTTGTCGAGTCACCATTTGAAGGATCAGGAAGCTTATCAGCACGCGCTTCTTTGACTGAGGAAAGAAAACGTTCTGCAACACCATCGCCAGCATATTCCATTTTAAGAGATCCTGTTTTACCCGCTTTCATGAAAGTTCCAACTGAACCAACGGGCATACGAAACTCAATTACATTAGCCCGATCCAAGACTTTGGGACTGAACATATAAGTTGTCTCGTCGACATTGACGGTTCCAATTACAAAGACATTCGCGGGAATAGCAAGTTTACGAGGGACAACGGCTTGCCCCTCTGGCTCCGTGGGCAAGCACTCGGCTTCGCCACCTTCCGTGTGGAGATGGAGCTCCGAAGAGTTAGACTCCATAGCAGAAAGGAAGTCGGCAAAATAACGCTCCACATGGGAGAGATTCATTTCATCAAGAATAAGAAAGAATGGTTTTGACGCAAAAGTTCGCGCTCGCATTAAAAGATCTAGGACGTGGGTAGACTGATAAACTGGTGCATCACCTCTTAGATGGTTGACAAAACCTAGGACATTACGATTGTCCGTCCAATCAGCGCCGACAGCAACAAGCCCGTGGCAGTCGCTCCTATCGCCATGCAGCCATGTAGCTAGCATTTCCGCGATTTTGGTTTTTCCAGTGCCACTGTTTCCCGTTAGGATCACAAAAGGCTTAGCGATCAAGGACTGCAAGAAGGCTTCCGGCAATCCTGGCTGCGTCACAAAGCCGCTTTTTTGCAGCGCGGTTACAAAGTTGTTTTTATCGTCGGGCGTCATAGGCATTAGCTGATTACCTCCTAAGTGATTCAGGCAAAGATCCAGCGATTTCGCAATGTGATCCCGCAGTTTATTTGAATCGAAGTTGTCCTTGTAAAACTCTTCTGGATTTACAAAGCCGTCGTTAAAGCGGGTTCCTGAACTTGGGCCATTAACATCAATTCTCAAGTCTTCACCAGTTCGTCTTACAGTAACCAGTCCTTTGGGGTTAGTGGCTGATTCAGCAAATCCTGCAACCGCTCCACGACCATGTCGGTCAAAACAGATAGAGACGTAGACACCATCATTTACCTCCTGCCCTTCTGGCAAAATGCAAATCCATGGAACTTTAGGGAAATTAGTCGCCCCATCCGAAGATTTTACCGTTAGAGATCTTCCTTCATAGGCTGAGAAATAAGCCCGGAACCAATCATTTAACTTAGCCAAGTTTCTACGCACCTCCAAGCATCGCGGACTATCTTTTCTCCAAGCCTCGCCGGCGTCATCATAATCCTTGCAAAACTCGCAGATTGCTCGAAATGCTTCGTTTATATATTGAACCACCTCCTTCGTCTCCTCTTTGCTAGGAGGATTTTGATATGCCTTAATGGCAAGGATTTCTTTCGTAATAGCGGGGTTTTCGACCAAAATATCTATTACATCGTTTATGTAACCAGAATGGTCAACGCGCATACCAAATGCCTTTGCAGCCACGGGTGTAAATGAATCTGGCCTTGATAGCCCCTTATAAGCACCGAGCAGCTCCTCACGATCAGCTTTCTCTGCAGTCATGAACAAGTTAAGGAGCTTCTTTTCCTCATCTGACAAATCAGTTAGTGCTCTTATTTTGTTTGCGATTTTAAACGCGATTTGCCTTGGCAGTGGATCATTCCTGTCTTCCCCCAGCAACTTCCATTCTCCAGCAGTAAGAGAATCAGGCTCAGAATCTTTGATTTCCTTGGCCCGCTTTTTATACAAGTTATAAGCATCATAGAGTTGGACAGCATTGGCACACTTTATGAGTACGGGATCGAACACCACTGTTGTCCTACCTACATCATCAGTTCTAGCTGTCTTCAAGCTAATGTGGTCCGCGTTTACAACGAAATCTCTGCCCCAAGCAGCTCCAAACCGCTCTTTAGTATCATGCGGAATATGCAGCTGGTCCGCAATTATATCTATCTCTGCACTCTTTCGAGCAAGATCTTCAATCAGTGGTTTTATTAGTTGAAGTTGAGGCATAGTCTTTAAAGTGATACTATTTCAAGAAGATCGAATAGGCTCTTGGCTTTTTGCTTTTCGACAAGTGCAAGCAAAACCATTTCGGCAACTTTCTGCACAACCGGCACGGGGACGGAATTACCAAACTGCTGATAAGCATGCCTGCGTGATTGGTGCGGCATGAATTCGTCCTTGAAACCTTGAAGCCTCGCACACTCACGAGGCGTTAGCATTCGCGGGTTTTTTTCGCCTTGATCGATAAGAATCTCGCTGCCGTCCTTCCAGTATCTTGCTGAAATCGTATTTGTGTAGGCAACTTCAGGCTTGAAGACGGAGAAACCAAAGCCATTACCCCGCGCGCGGTGCTCCCTAACACGGCGCTTATGTCCCTCATAAATCCTATCCGTTATAGTAAAGCGGCCATCGACTTTTTTCTCAAGAATATCCGCAACACAAGTTGCCAAATTCATTCGTTCTGGAAAGTCAAAATGCAAGGCCTTGTCGAAGGCCACAATAAAGATGCGTTCTCTATTTTGAGGCAGGCCAAAATCGGATGCCCGAAGAACCTTGGAATAAACTTTGTAGTCAAGTTCTCTGAGGGAGTTAGTAATTATCGCAAATGTTTTTCCGCCATCATGCCCTCGAAGCCTTTTAACGTTCTCAAGAATCAGGGCTTTTGGACGAAGTGCTTTTGTTATTTCAAGAATATCAAAAAACAGAGTTCCCCTAGCATCTTTGAAGCCAAGCTGTTTTCCAGCTTGGGAAAAAGCCTGGCACGGAAATCCCCCCGCAATTATGTCAGGGCGCGGAATTGCGGATACTAAAGATGCTATCGCACTGGTTGCCCCCGTGAACTTCTTAATATCCCCGAAAGGCACTTCCCCATAATTCCGGAAATATGTTTCCTTTGCCTGCTGATTCCATTCTGAGGAGAACACGCACTTTCCACCAAGGTTTTGCAATGCAATACGAAAGCCTCCAATGCCGGCAAATAGATCGACAAACGTGAACTTGGGCTTGGAGAGCGGCGGGAACGGCACTTCTGTAAAGTCGATTTTTGGGGGTGATTTTCTCGTAACTATCCCAAATTGCCTTTGCAGGATTTTGCCCCATTCTGCAGCCTCTCTCTTCGAAAGCAGAATGGGTGCCGCACCGGGACACTGAAGCCAATGTGAAACAATAGCCGGGAGTTCGTCTTGGATGTGCAAGGAATACCTTTGGCTTTGGATGTTTGCGAGAAGCAGCTCCAAAGCCTGACGATGTGAAATCGAAGCCCCATACCCTTTTTCCCTCTGGTGATGAGGACCGGCACTCGGGCTTCCATATTCAGGGAGAAAGATCATGCCTACTTAGCCCACCAGTTCCTGTTCATTACTGAAAACTGCACAACCTGTTCTTACTCCGCCACAATTCCTTGTCATCCTGCTCATCGTTATTATCCCCGCCGTATGCGGACAAGGGGTTATTAACTTCATCTGCGTAAATTTAACATTTTGCATATCTGCAGCCTACACAGGGGCTAGGACATCGGCAGTACTAGCTTAGGTTGTTGCTTTTCAACGACTTAGACAATCTTGTAGATTCTAAGATCAAAATTCAGTCATTCCTGGCAGTGCCGAGCGCATACATCAAGCAATAAACTACTGTGCTACGAACCGAGGTTTTTAAGTAAAGATGCGAGTTTCTTTGATGTTTCTAATATCGAATTACATGTCTCACTTTTAAACCGCACCTTTTCAACACCTTTATCAATCTTTCTTGGCTGCGGTATATTAATACCTTTGATCAGCCTCTGTTGAATTGGTATATAGCGTGTTCGCTGAGGCAAGCTATTTAATACTCTTGTTTTGACCAGCCTTACAAAGAACAAAGCTTTATTATGGATCCTTTTATTTATCTGATTAATCAAATCACTAATATTTAAACCAGCTGAGTCTTCGGCGATCTCATATGTAAATATATAAATAGGCCTTTGACCAGAAACTTGATTTAGACTGAAGTAATGACATGTACTTTCATTTGATGTTTTAATGTCGATTAGCTCGTGCCTTGTCACAAAGTCAAAGGTTTTATTTTCAGGGCCTCTCCATTTTTCAATAACCTTATCTGGCCTTAAAAATTGATTTATAAAGCACAGCTCACCCCAAAGTCCGATCTGCTCCTCCCTGCTTAATGGAGAATCATTGGTAAAGAGATCTTGCCACTCTTGAAGATATTTCTTTATATCAGTTTGATTCTCTAATCTTTTGGGGTCTTGATAAATATATAATGATTCTATGAAATATAAGAACGCTTTTTTAGGCTCATCATCTGTTAAGCTCACAATGCAGATATCTTCTTTAGTTGTCCTCGTGTTTGAGACTATTTTTGCATTAAGTATTACTTCATAAGCCAGCTTTCCAAATACCAAGTATTCCTGTTTTGCGGTATTTTTCTTTAATATAAAGACAATAATAAGTTTATTATCTTTAGTTTTTGATGCCCATATGTGAGATTTTATTTGCTTAAGATAATGATTGCCGTTTTTCCCATCTGATACTTTTAAGTCTTTAAGGCATTCTTCAACCGCAAGACCTTTCATTAAGAGTATATAGCCATTAATTTATTTTTCGGTAGCCAAAGTGTCGGCAAATATACTGGCTCGTCATCCCAACAAGTAGGGCGCTTTTTCCCATGGATTCTATAAACAATTAGTACTGGCATTTCAGGATTTATGACTTGAAGCTTTCTTGCTTCGTCAGCCCATCCTGAGCCTGAAATATAACCTTTGGTCCATGGTTCACTGTTATAAAGATTGCTATTACCTTGGATACGGAAGTTTATATGTCCGAACTGAGGAGCGCTCGAAGAGCTAATACTTTTTCTTAAGACTTTTTCAATAGCACTGAAGTTGTAATAATGTTCTCTTAGTGGATGGGCTGAAGGCATCTCCTTTAGAATTCGAAGCATTTCTTCAAGTCTTATTCTGAAGAAGTTTTTCCCAGGAGTAACTTTTGATAAATATTTTTGCAGTTTATAATTATGGCTTTTAACAGACTTACGCTTCCAAGTAGGATAACGTGGCCATCTTTGAACACCACCAACAACCAGTGCATGTGGTGTTGGGTCATAAACGCTAGAACGAGTTGGCCGAAGACCTTGGCCAATCCACACGATATTATTTTTATTTGGAACAAGATTTTCAATACTACTTCGATTCTCAGCCTCAGCCTCACTAATTGAGAGAAAATAATCATACTGCGTTTTTGGGACAAATAGCCTTGTGACGTCCTTCAAGTGGCCCCTGTATCCAAACATGCGTGCATGCTGATGCATAGTATCACTTTGAGGTGATTTAACGCTCCTGCCATAATATGATGTAATAAGACCCTCAATTGTTACACCCCGACTCAATCTGTTTCCACCCACCAAGACATTCATCCCAATTTTGTAATTAGGCTCTCTCATTTTATTTGTTGAGTTGATAGTAATGACAGATAAGTTTGAAATAGCGTTCTGAATTTGGTTAACGATTTTATTAAACTTACTTAATGAAGCTGTCTTGTTTAAGTTTTTGTAAGCGTCCTTTATGAGAAGCAGTAATTCTTTTTTTGCTTTCTTTCCTTTTTTATTTAAAAGGGTCTGATATATATTAAGTTTAATTTTTTCAATGATTTTTTCAAGGGCCTGTTGGCTGGGTATCTTATGACATATATGCGCAAGAAAAGAATATTTGCCGGATCGGTGTATTTTCTTAATCGAAGAGTCCGCATATGCAACACAAAAAGAAAGAAAAGCTTTTTGAAGACCTTGAGGAGTTTTTGTATTTCCTGACTTAATATCATCTACTTCTTGATCTGAGATGGTCCTGTCCGTGTGCTGAGGTGAAGTACGGAAAAACAAATCACCACCCATATACCCTTGCCCTGGTTCTAGCAGTTTCGGGATGTATGGCTTATCAGGATGGTTTACATGTTGAAGGAGAAGACTTTCAGGTGTTGCTGTGACTTGAATAAAAACATTGTTTAGATGTGTCCGAACTTTTTTTATTAAGGACGAAACTTGGCTGTCAGTTTTATTTGGATTTGAAACTTGAGCTCTTGTTGATGTATTCAAACTTGCATTATCAGCTTCGTCATCGATAATTATTGATGGAAATTGGAAGCAGTGTGAGTTCCTTAATAAGGTTAAAAGCTTGTTGAGAGATTTAACGTTTTTATTGCAAAAAAACAAGAATGCTTGATTGTTAATGTATGGGTTTATTCTAGTTAAAGCTATTTTTTTTGGATCATCTGACCACTCCTCTTTCCGGAAAATAAGAAGTCGACTATCTTGGAGAGACTCCTCAATCCTTCTCTCAGTTTGATCAAGAAGCCAGAGATTATCTGAAGTAAGATATACAAAAGACTTGAAACCGTTTTCAAGAGCAAGAGCTAAGGAACCAATCGCGCAGTTTGTCTTTCCGCTTTGAACCCGCCCGTAAACTAAGATGCTGGATTCTGGAAGAATTATGTTTTTTCGATGCATTCTTGCATTATTATTCAATGCGGATACACCCTTTTTGCCATATTTATTCTTGACTATCTGAACAGCAGCCTGAATTACATCAATCGAATCCTGCCTTGTTTTATTAGCCTCATAAATGGAAAGGTTGTTTTCGACGTTCTTTAGATAACCATTAAAACAGTTCCCAGTAGTTCGGATGTTGGCCCTGTAATAAGGTAATTGCAGAATTTTCTTTTTCATACAAAGAGTTTCGTTTGTATATTCTTTGGATTTTTGATGGAAGACTTTATGCAATTTAAGTTTTCAAGAAATAAATAAAGAATCACGCCAAGTTGATGAACCTTCCCTTTTGATAAAAGCCTTTTAATTTTCTTGGGAAGCCTGAAGTCTGGATTTTCAACAAACACTTTCCCATTCCTTTCATATAAGTTAAATATTTTACCTTTTTTAAAGTTAATAATTTTTTTTGTTGCTTTATCACTTACTTTACCATGCTGTTTTCTATATCGCATTTCAGCTTCTCGACGCCATTTAGAAAGATGTTTTTCAAATGTTTCTTTGATTTCATAAGGAATTATAGCGCGCATTTTTGTTATATTCAGACCAAACTGATCATCCAGTTTGCTCGGAAAATCGACACGAACTCTCAAAAGCTTTTGATGCTCCTCTAAGTTTCCCTTACAATTGCTCCAGCCACCAGCCTGCAGCAGACGTTTACTGCGGAAGAAATATAACCCCTGCTGTCTATTCCACTTTTTTGGGCCAGAGGCATCATCCCAAGCTTCGCGTGATGAAAACTCACTTTCGGTGGGCAAAATATACGGGCTCACTATAATCTTATGTTTCTTTTGCTTCGCGTCAAAACAGCTAAATGAAAAGGTTTTTAGTTTTTTGGTTTTTTCTTTTAAGCAAAATGGATCCCATGCAGCAACTTTACTTCCGTTTATGAAGATATTTTTTTTCTTTTTCAAAAAGTGAGAGAAAACCATGCTCAGATGGCTTTCTAGTTTGTCATGAACTTCATCAAAGCCCGAATCCTCTTTTAAATGCTGAAAGCCTTCCGGGTTTTTCCAGATTACTAATGTGCCTCTTTTTTTTAGGTAGAGTTTTACTAGCTCTTTTTCCCATAACTCCAATTCATTTAAATTCAATACTTTTAGCCCCCACTCATCTTTTTCTTTAACAAACTCAATGTCCCATCTTGCAATAAAGATTGAGGCTGATTGAGACTTTTTAGTTATTACAGTTAAGAGCTTTGTTTGACTTAAAGATGCAGTCTTAAGACCCAATCCGAATTTCCCTAAGTCACTAGCCGAATAATCCTTTTTTGATCCGTATCTCATGGCTTCTATTAATGCTCGTCTTTCCATTCCACAACCATCATCAGAAATAACAACAACTGAGGGATTTGTTTTGCCCTTTAATCGCAGCTCTACGTTAACATTTTTACAACGAGCGCTGATACTATTATCGATTAAGTCAGCTACTGCTGTTTCAAAGTTGTACTCAAGCCCTTGGTATCCCTCTAAAAGCCTTCTTGCGCCAGGTTCTACTTTGATTATTTCCATGATATTATAAGGACTTGTGTTTTTCGGATCGAATATGGGCGTTAAGTTTTCGACATTATTTTAAATTATTAGGTTTAACAGATCTTGAGATGTAAGCTAATTTTTTCTGCCTCTTTAATTTAAGCTTACGAATTGCCTACTCTTCTTTAAAATTTATAAGTCCGTAACACACGCCTAATCTACTTATTTTCAATGACTTGTCATGTTTTATTAATCCAATCCTCTACTATAAACTATATCCCTACAAGGAATGACGCCGTGATATTTCGCTGTTTTTCCACCAAGAATTTCAAACGAAGTAGTTTAACTTTGCAGTTAAACCCCACCCTTTTTTCATATGACTCACCATTTTTTCTCCAATGCCATTCTTAGCGGAGTAATAACCTCCTCAGGCGCCCGTTCGATGTATTCCCAAGCTTTGTCCTTTTTTTCATTAGCTAGACCTCTCAGATGCATCAGCCCATTCTCTACCGAAAAAGACCTGTGCTTTTTATCCTCAAAGTTTGACGGTAGCCCAGTCCATACAACCGAATCCCACATGTTGTCCAAAGCCCAAGCCTTAATTGTGTCACATCCGGCCGTCGCATTGTTGATCGTCTGGCTTACCACGCCGATCATGCTTTTTGACGTGCCCTCCCTTTTTCTGAGGTCTTCGATGGCCTGTTCGAGAGTTCCTGATTTACTCTGTGCATAACGGGTTCTAACAGGTACTCCATTTTTCTCATCAATAACCAGTGTCAGGCGCCCGTCACTTGAAATTCGCGAAAACTCAATCGGCAGTATCGGCCCGCCTTTATGCCAATTACCATCTATGGGAAGATCACGCTGGTCCCATATCAATGAGCCCCATCCAAGAATAGCAATTCTCATTTCCTCAGCCTAGGAAAGACACCCTTCTTACTCAAAGCTTGGTCCCTCCAGATTCTTCCGTAACTGGTTGCCCTCATCGTCCCTTGTGTGAAGCACCAACATCGCATTATCAGGCCAGATATGGTTCTCCTTAGCCACCCCTAATATCGCAAAACCCTGCGCCAACATCGCCCTTAAAAGTGGTTTGGCGTCCTCTGGCTCCGGTTGGTTTCCCGCCAGATGCTCAAGCGCTGCCTCTGCCAACAGCTCATAAAAGCCATATTTATTTCCAGCATCCAGCCATCCATCAAACAGGTCGCGCATCTGGAAGATAAACCACGTCACCGACCCCGCATGCCTTGTCCGTACGGTCAGGTCATGGTCGAAGTAGTTCGCTTCATTGAAGTCCGTCTTAAAGTCACTCGTAATCCGGATATCTGCCCCCCTCCACTCCGGAATCCTAGCCATCTCAGGATGGGTCCATGGCCCACCCGCCTCAATGGCC
>Ga0214919_10007571_pt1 | contig 14597 bp, 10 predicted proteins | sample LL1503_MetaG_FD_177994 | JGI IMG/M metagenome (GOLD analysis project Ga0214919, IMG submission 177994) | Freshwater microbial communities from Lake Lanier, Atlanta, Georgia, United States - LL-1503 | ecosystem: Environmental > Aquatic > Freshwater > Lake | place: USA: Georgia | collected... | reverse complement strand
CGATTTGGCGACCGAGCGGTGTAGTGAGATTGAACGGTTCGGTGCGTACCGGTACCAGTCCCGCACTGGCCCTCGATGCTCACGGCGACTATTACGTGGCCTATGTCACGCCGTCTCAATCAGTCATTGTGGCCACCCTTAATGGCGTCGTAGATACTGGGCTGGTGGCGGCTCCCAATTCCAATCCCTCGATCACCGTCCGGAGTGACGGCTCAGCCGTGGTCGTAGTAGCCAATACCACGGGACTCGTGCAGGTGGCCGAGAGCAGTCTCGACGGTTTGACCTTTACGGCCTCCCCAGCTTTGGCAGTCTCTGTCCGAACAGGCACCTCACCGGTGGTGTCCGCTTTTGGTCCAACCGGCTACCAAGTGGCCTACGTGAACGCGCAGAGTCAAATGCGGACGTTCGGACCCCTGGGCCCTCTGGCTGCGACCGTGCAATCAAGCACACTCGTGAGTTCACCGTCTTTGGCAATCCGAAGTGACGGAATGATGGTGTTGAGCGCCACGGCTTCTGACGGACATCCGTGGCGATTCACTAAGTCAACAGCGACGAAAAGCACCTTGACCATCAAGAGTTCGACCACTCCGTCAATTCTCTTGCTGCGCTAGTGCTAGAGAAGTAACTGTGATTACTACGCAACGAACCGAACCCATTGCCGTCGTGACGATTGATCGTCCGGAAGCCCGCAATGCGCTCACCGGTCAGATGATGGCCGACTTGGTCTCCACGATGGTCGCCCTCGATGAAGATCCAGTCATTCGCGTCATTGTTCTGACGGGCACCGACCCCGCATTCTGCGCCGGCCTCGACTTGAAAGACTTGGCTCGCACTTACGACGAGGCCACCTCCAAGCGGCCTTCGACCGGCCGGGAGATTCGCAGTCTTCTCCCAATCTTGGACACACCACTCATTGGGGCCATCAACGGACCGGCCGTCACGGGCGGTCTCGAATTGGCGATGGGCTGTGATTTTCTCATCGCCTCGCACCGCGCCTCCTTCGCCGATACTCACGCCCGGGTTGGGGTGATGCCTGGTGGTGGCATGAGTATTCGCCTACCGCAGCTCGTGGGGATTAATCGTGCCCGACAGATGTCACTAACGGGAAACTTTGTCGATGCGGGAACTGCCTGTGAGTGGGGGCTCGTGAATGAAGTCGTGATGCATTCGGCTCTCATGGATAGAACCTTGGAGTTAGCCCGATCAATTGCCGAGGCTCCGCCAGAATCAATTCGCGAACTCCGACGTATGTATGCCACTTTCGCCCATCGCAGTGACCCCGAGGTCTACCGAGAAGAGTCGGCGTGGTCTCGACGCTGGATGCATGAGAAGTTCAATGCATCGCAGTTTGAGCAGTCCCGAGACACCATTATTGAGCGTGGATCATCCCAACAGCAGTAGAAGGAAGCGTCATGACCAAACACGTGATTACGGAACACCCTCGCGAGAAGAGTCGTGCGGCCACGGGGCCCGTCAAGACGCATGGTCACCTGCGGAGGGATAAATCACGTCACCGCATTAACAGTTATCTTGCGGTCAAAATCACGAGTGCGGTTGGCACTATGTGGTGCGCCTATCTCTTCGCACTCTTGGCCCTCCTCAGCCTCCCTGAGGTACTCAGTTCAGGTTCGATGAAAGACCTTGTCGCGTGGATTGCCCAAACGTTCCTCCAGTTGGTACTGCTCTCCATCATCATCGTGGGCCAGAACATCTCTCAGGTGGCCTCTGACAAGCGGGCCGAAGAGACCTTTGAGGACGTGACCATGTCGCTCGACAAAGCTCGAGAGATTCAGGCCCACCTGATTGACCAGGACAAGGAACTCGAAACTATTTTGGCCATGGTCAAAAGCCTGGAAGCACAGTTAATTGCCCGAATGGATGCCGGAAAGTAGCCCTTCTCCATTGGGCGGAACCGTTCTAACATAGACGCACGGCTCCAGTTCGAGTCAGAGAAAGAACGTCATGTCGCATAGTTACGAATCCCGAGGTGCTGGCTTTACCAAGTGGGCCGCCGTGGTCGCCCTGTTTCTGGCCCCCACCTTCACGGCCCTGCCCGCGTACGCCGATGTGGTTTCTCCCGACGCTCCCACGAGCGTGCTCGTGACACCCGGTGACAGTCAGCTAATCATCAGTTGGAGTGCGCCTGTTGAGAATGGCGGCGCCACTATTACGGCGTATACGGCAACCGCCACCGATGGTTCGTCATCTTCAACGTGCGGTTGGACGACTGGCACCCTCACCTGCACCATAAGTTCTTTGACCAATGGCACCGCCTACGCCGTGACCGTAGTGGCCACCAATTCAATTGGAGATAGTGGTAGCTCTGACCCCGCCTACGGTACGCCGAATGTGGTGCCGGGGACCCCAACAATTTCCAGTGTGGTGCCGGGTAACCAGTCATTGACGGTGACTTGGACGGCACCATCGAATGACGGAACAGCGATTACGGGCTACACCGCGACCGCCGTAGATGGATTGAGCACATTGAGCTGCACCGTCGTCCTGCTGACCTGCACGATCTCTAGTCTGGTGAATGGTACGGAGTACACAGTCACGCTGGTGGCATCGAATGCAGCCGGTGATTCGACGGAGTCTGACCCACTTACTGGAACGCCTCTTTCAGTTCCAAGTGCGCCGACCAACGTTCAAGTGACTCGTGTCTTCGATGGCATCACAGTCACCTGGACAGCACCAACGTTAAACGGCGGTGCCGCAATCACGGACTACACCGTGACCGCTTCTCCCAATGACGCCTCCGGGGCAGTGACGTGTAGTTGGACAACGGGTGATGGCGCTTTGACCTGCGATCTCACTGGGGTCAGCAACACGGCGAACTACTCCATTGTGGTAGTCGCAACAAACTCAGTCGGGGACTCTGGGGGTTCCACTTCGGCTTCTACTAACGGGTACTCAGCTCCTGGTGCTCCAACGATTAGTTCGATTACCCCCGGCAACACCACACTGACGCTGTCGATTACGCCGGGTTCCTCCGGTGGTCTGAGCCGGACGGACTACGTCTACTCCCTCGACGATGGCGTCACCTTCACCTCGTTTGCCACCGCCACAGGTCCATTCGTGATCACCGGTCTCGCCAACGGAACGACGTATCACGTGTCCGTGGCCGCAGTGAATGACCTTGATACTGGCACCTTCTCGTCACGAGTGAACGGCGTGCCGGCCACGGTGCCGAGCGCTCCTCGCTGGCTGCACGGCGTGCGCGGTAGCACCACGGCCACGTTGCTCTGGAATCCATCGGCGACTAATGGTGGCTCGGCCATCACGAGTTACGTAGTCTCCGATCTACACGGGCATACGTGCACAACTTCAACTATGACGTGCACGGTTTCGGGGCTAACCAACGGTGTTTCCTACGTCTTCTACGTGGTGGCCTACAACAGTCGAGGCCCCTCGGCTCCCTCGAACAGCAACCTCGTTATCCCCGCTACGACACCCGGTGCTCCAGGCATCACCTCAGTCGTGCCCGGTAATCGGAGCGTTGTGGTGACCTTTACGTCGCCCACGACTACGGGCGGCGCGGCACTCGGGTACTACGACTACTCCGTCGATGGCGGCACCTCATGGCAGTCTGGTCAGTACCGCACCAAAAACACCGCCCTCACAATCACTGGTCTTGTGAACGGAACGTCCTACTCAGTCAAGATTCGTGCCCGCAATATCGTCGGCGCCGGAACGGCATCAGCCGCGACCTCGGCCGTACCCTTTACGACCCCCGGGAAGACGGTTATCCAAAGCATTGTGACGACGTCGACAACGGCCACAGTGACCTTCGCAGCGCCAGGTACTGGCGGTCGGGCAATCACCTCGTACCAGTACTCCCTTAACAACGGAACCACATGGGTGACCCGCTCGTCGGGAACAACGGCATCACCTCTCGTGATTACGGGTCTCGTGACGAAGCATTTCTATTCGGTCCAAGTGCGTGCGGTGAGTTCGGCCGGATTGGGGCTTGCGTCAGCACCGTTCCGTTCCCAGACTAAGTAACCCCGCTTGTCGGAGTACATCCCTCTCGACGGTAAATCGTTTCGATTAGCGATGGGCCTCCGGCCATTAGATCTCTCCAACTGGTTTGAGTCGGACCACGGCGCTGCCGAGGAACTCGATGAGAAGCATCGTCTTGTACGTGACCGCCGTAATGAGGTCGTGGGGCTGCTCGACTCGTGTCGGCCCGCCGCCGAAGAACTTCACGCCCTGGTGGTCGAGCATGTCGGCGCTCCCAGGGTTGTCGCGGTGGACCATCCCTTGGTAGAGGCCTCACTGCTGGTTCCAGATGATCTGTGCATCATGGAACGATTCGATGATGAATGGCGTCTTAGCGGTGCGGTTGTGGCTTTTCCTTCGCGCTGGTATCTCGCCGAAAAGATCGGACGCTCCTTGGACAAAATCCATGACGTGGTACCGGGCTATGCGACCCAGCTGGCTTCACCGGTCAACGCCTTCTTCGACCGTATGACTCCGGATCGTTCCGTCTGGCGGCTGAATTGGTCGCTGGTTGATTCCCCGGAGCTCTTTTTGCCACCTAGTCATCGCCGTCCCCTTGACGACGTTGAAGAGTGGTTCTTTCGAGTGGAGCGCCAGACGCTCCGCATCCTTCCCAAGACCGGGGCCATTGTCTTTACTATCCGTACCTACGTCCGGTCGCTGGAGCAACTCTTGGCGATCAGTGCCGACTACGGAAGCGCTCTACTGCTCGCCCTCGACACCGCACCCCAAGAATCACTGGAGTACAAGGGCTGGATCGGTGTTGCTGATCGCTTACGCGCTCGGCTGACTGCAAGCTAAGCGGGGCAGGCGCCCGCAGTGATTTCCGTCGAAGCACTAAAGGGGGCCGTGGCGTGGACTATGGCACTGGGGTGACTTCCCTGGCGCGGGCTAGCCAAGATCTCAAAGGCGTCACGCGCGTGGTCGGCGAGGATAAAGGAGTAGCAGCCCGGAGCGAACTGATATTGGCGATTAGCGGAGTTCCACGAACCGGACTGGAGCGCAGTCACCGTGGCGTTCGTGCTCCCCGAAACACAGACGCCCGCGTTTGTGGTTAATGAGCCGGTTGTGGTCCGGCATTGCGTAGCCGTGACGGTGCCCAGCAGAAGTTTGGGTTGGCCCGATGAAGCCGGCGGTGCCACGTAGAGCTGCGAGATAGTTGTGAAGTTCTTGACGGCATCGCCCATGGTGACTCGGGGTTGGACCCGCAGGCAGAGTGACGTGGCAGTGGCGGTGGCACAACTCACAGAACTCGCGGGGAACGTGGAATCGGTGGTGGGGTAGGTCAGCCCGAAACCGAAGGGAAAAAGAACGGGCCATGATGCGCTCTGGTACCAGTTAAAACCGAGCCCCAATCCACCGTTGGGGGCACTGTTGAGATTCACTGCATCCTTGATGCCGGGCCAGAACGCCTGATTGTTGAATCCCGAGGGGCTCGTCGCGGTCGCGACAGGAAAGGTGATTGGGAGGTGCCCCATCGGTGTGGTCACGCCGCTGATCAGATCAGCGATGGCTGGTGTGAGTCGCGCTATGGAACTATCGGCCGTGGCGTCGCCTGGACCATTCCAGAATTCGAAGACCCCATTGACTGAACTAATCCATGGCATCGTCACGGGGCCAGTGGTGAAGAGGGCCACTGAGGTGGGCTTCGTGGCGGCGGCCACCTTAATGAGAGCGTCGTAGCCGTAGGGGAGTTCCAAGGTTGACCGGTCGGCCCCCTCTCGTCCAACGTCGTTGGCCATGACGATGACTCGTGTGGCTGACTTCATGGCGTCGAGTGCCGTGTTCAGAGTGCTCCCCATAGAGGTGATGGTGAAGTTGGGGGCCTTTTGCAGCCAGCTCAAGTGGAGAGAGAGGGACTGTCCGGCGGTGGCTCGGAAACTAGTGAAGTTGGGGTAAGGGAATTCTGAATTTCCGTTCACCACGATTGTGCGAACGCCGTTGACCTTGAGCTCTGAATTGCCGGTGGTCTGTTGCTGGAAAAAGTAGTCACCGGTACGCGGCGCAACCCAAACCGCGGAGGCCTCTTTGCGAATCTTGCCGTTCGCATTCGCAATCTTCCCAAATGGCTTGAAGCCGCCACTCAGTGGTGGGTTGAGAACCCGACACGCTGTGTTGTAGCCCTGTTGGCTCATAGAAGTAGCGAGCGCTCGGCAGGTGCCATTGAGATCTGGCATCGTCAGTAACAGTGTCGATCCACTCTTGGCGAGAGGGAAGACACCGTTATTCTTGAGAAGAACGGCGGCTCGGCGCTCAATGTCGTTGGCCACCCTGATGCCCTGGTTGTGCATACTGGTACTTAAAGTCGCACCCAGGTTGCTATCACGGACACCCGTAGGCGTCACCAGCGAAGTACGAAACATCTCGCTGATTACTTTGATTGCGGCCTTGTGTATACCTTGCTTGGTCTGCGGTGAAAGAAGCTCCATTGCTGCGTTGCTCAGCGCTACTTGAGGCTTGATAAGAGATACGCTTGCGGAGTAGAGGGATCCAATTCCCTCGCGAACATCAAGGTCCGAACGGACGAGTCCGGTGAAGCCAAAATTGGCCATCGCGCTCAATAAAGTTCTTGACTTACAGGACTGAGCGTTGTTGATGTCGCCGTACGAACACATCATCAGCAGGTCGTGCTTGCGACCATCAGCCAGAGCCGACGCGGCGCCCTGCTGCGCAATGGCAAAAGGCCGGAGATAGTTGTCGTACAGGACTTTGTCCGACACAATCTGGTTCAAAATCCGACGAGAGTTCTCCTGTCCGTAGGCCCCAAAGTGTTTCAAAACGACGAATGGCACCTTGTCTATGAGTCGGTTCACCTCTGCCTGACCCATGATTCCGGCCAAGGTTGGGTTCTCGCCAAAGGTTTCAGATATGCGACCCCACGTTGGGATCCGAGCGATGTTGAGATTGGGTGCTTGGATGCCCTGGTAATTGAGGAGCGACGTCTCAGTGCCCAGTTGCTCCCCGTAGGCGGCCGCGACGGAGGGGTCCATGGTGGCGGCGAGGGACAATTGGTTCGAGAATGTGGTGGGCAGCGAGGCGGCGTTTGCTCGCTGGTACCGAATTCCAATGGGTCCATCCTCCAGCGTGATTGACGGGATACCAAGAGAGTTGAAATCAGGCATGTACCTGTACTTCGGCCCCGTCAACGTTAGCCAGTTGTTTTGGTTCTGCCACTGCGTGCCGGTGACGAAACGCAAAGTAGTGAGCGCGATTTCGGAAGCCAAGGCCTCGCTGGGATGGAGCTGTTCTTCGCAGTTCACCACTTGCGTCGCCAACTGTTCAGGGCTGTACCTATCTTGGTAACTCTGTTGCATCCAGGGGAGGTTGGCGACCGAGCTGGGCCAGGTGTTAATGGGGCAGGCGTTGGGATCAGGCTGAACCACGGCACTGCTGATGAGCGGCGTGCCCGCGAGAACACACAAAGTGAGCGCCAAGGCGATCAACAATTGGCGGTGCACAGCGTTCACAGAGTCCTTATCGTGCCTCGAAGAAGTTCGAAATTGAGTTTAGAAGAATTGCGGTCAGTGGTGATAGGCATGTTGTAGACGGCACGGCCCAGAAAACGAAAATAGCCATGGCGCAAGGGCCATGGCTATTTTCAACAGCGAGTGCTCAGCGCAGCCGACTGTGCTCCGCCCGTAGGGGCGGTTGGCTAGCGGAGCAAGTCCTTGGCGATGGCGCCAACTTGAATCTCGTCAGTGCCGGCATAGATGCGCAGTACGCGAGCGTCACGGGAAAGCTGCTCCACGCGGTACTCGGATACGTAGCCATTGCCACCAAACAGCTGGATTGCTTCATCGGCGACCTGACAGGCAGCCTGCGCGGAGTACAGCTTCATCGCGGATGCTTCAGCCATTGAGGTCGGCGCGTTGTTGACGGACCGCTCAATGAACTGGAAGACCATGTTCTGTACGTTGACGCGAGCAACTTCCATGTTGGCCAACTTGAGTTGAATCAACTGGAAGTCCGAAATGGGCTTGTTCCAGAGCTTGCGGTTCTTGGCGTAATCAATCGAGAGCTTGAGGCACTCTTCAATAACACCGAGGGACATCGAGGCCACACCGGCGCGCTCGGAAACGAAGTTGTCCTTAGCGCTGCTACGACCGCCACCCTTAGGGTCTTCAGTCTCACCGAGCAAACGGTCCTTACCAACCCGGAGGTCGGTCATGAACAAGGTGCCAGTTGGTGAGGCCTTCTGGCCCATCTTGCGCATGGGCTTGCTCTGCTCGAGGCCGGGCATGCCCTTGTCGAGCACGAAGGTCAGGACCTTGCGGTTGCGCATCTCTTCACCCGAGCCATCATCCAGCTTGGCGTAGAGCACGATGGTGTCGGCGAAGGGCCCGTTGGTGATCCAGGTCTTCGATCCGTTGATGATGTACTCATCACCGTCGCGGCGGGCCGTGGTGGTCATACCACCCAGGGCGTCAGAACCGGAGTCCGGCTCAGTGATGGCCCAGGCACCGACCTTGTCAAAGGTCATGAGGTCAAGACCCCAACGCTCCATCTGAGCCGGCGTACCGAGCTTGTTGATGGTGCCACCGGCGAGGCCCGTGGAAACACCCATCGAGGTCACGAGTCCGGGGCTCACGCGACAGAGTTCAATGGTTGAGATCAACTGGGCACCGGGGTCGCCACCACCGCGTCGAACGCTGGACTCTTCACCAGTCTTTTTCTTCTCGAGCATCTTGGCGAAGTTCTCCTTCGCCATTTCCTTCAGTCCAAAGACGTCGTACATCTTTCGGATGATGTCGTACGGAGGAACGCCCTCGTACTCAATCTCGTCGAGGTGGGGACGAATCTCCTTGTCGACGAAGCTACGCATCACCGCGATGATGGCCTGGTGTTCTTCGGACCACTGGTACATGACTAGGCCTCGCGGCTTACGAGCTTGAGGGTGTTGCGGTCGGTGTGCATGATCACGGTCGGCGTCTTCTGGTGCTCGATGACCGAAGTCTCGTCGTAGAAGAACGTGTCGTCAGTCACCTTGATGGTGACGGTGTAGCGGACACACTTCGCGATGCGGTCGAGGTACGGGTTGGACAAGATGCCATAGACGTTGGAGCCCACGACGGCTTCGAGGTCGAATTCCTTGGCGTCATTGGCCACGGTGCCACCGGCGATCAACGTCGAGGCACGGGGGATTGAGAAGCAACGGGTGACCTGCTGCTCGTTGGCGTCCCACATCCAGTAACCAACTTCGGTGTGGAAGGGGTTGTCTTCGCCCTCGCGCCACGCGGCGGTGCGGTAGTCAAGACCGTAGAGAATCTGCTCGCCGTTGTCGACGGGACCAAATGGCTTGAAGGTCGTCTTCTCACGGAAGGGAGTCTCAGCGACCTTGCCCTTCTCGTTGTGGAACGAGACGTCGAGGCCGTCAAAGCCACTTTCCCAAGTACCAATCAGGCCGGCTAGCGGGCCCCACTCTTCAAACGCCATGGTGTTTCCTCCTTGTTGGGCAGTTGCGCCCTTCGAACAGCAAAAGCCTAGAGAGTGAGGTCCCTCGTTGTGTCATTTTGCTGGGCTTTTCGACGGGTTTGGCTCCCACCGAGCTCCACTCTTTACCTGCTCGAGACCTCGCGTGGCGGCCTGTCATCGACCAATTTTTGCCCAAAACGGGGGTAGCCTTCGAGTCGGAGAAGGGAATAACCATGCTGCAAGCTCAACGAGGTGCCGCGGCGCCAACTTCTGGAAATCAAGACCACGCGTCCATCGAAACGGCGGTCCTGGATCGTGCCGTGGCCGATGTTGCGGAAAAGGCCCTCGCCTGGGCGGCTACGACTCCCCGTGATCGTGCCGCCCTGCTCGAGCAGATTGTCGCCGACACCTACGCCGTCGCCGAAGAGTGGGCCGCCGCAGGGTGCGCGGCCAAGGGTTACGCCCCCGACTCGGTCGAGGCCGGCGAAGAGCTCTTCAGTGGTGTGGGCACGTTTATGCGCATGGCTAACGCCTTTCACCAGTCCATGTTGGACATTGTCGAAACAGGACGCCCCCAGTACCCCGGCCCCGTGCGCCACAAGCCCGGAAACCGCATCGCCGTGCAGGTTCTGCCCGGCAGTGGCTTTGACAAGTTGCTCTACTCCGGCATCACCGGCGAGGTCTGGATGGAACCAGGGATCACGGAGCCCCAGGTGCAAGAGACGCAGGCCGAGGTCTACAAACACCCCGCCGAGCACGCCGGTGTTTCGCTCGTTCTCGGTGCCGGCAACGTGGCCTCACTCGGACCACGTGACGTGTTGACCAAGCTCTTTGCCGAAGGCAAGGTCGTAGTCCTGAAGGCCAATCCCGTTAATGAGTACCTCGTCCCCTACTGGGAGAAGGCCATGGCCTCACTCATCGAAAAGGGATTCCTCCGGATTGTGAGTGGCGGTGCCGCCACTGGGGCCTACCTGACGAATCACGCCCAGGTTGAAGACATTCACGTCACCGGTTCGGACAAGACGCACGACGCCATTGTCTTTGGTGTTGGTGAAGAAGGCGCCCGTCGCAAGGCCGCCAACGAGCCCCTCGTCACGAAGCCCGTTTCTTGTGAGCTCGGCAATGTTTCGCCCGTGGTCATCGTGCCGGGTGAGTGGAGCGAGAAGGACATTGCCTATCAAGCCGCCCACGTCGCGACCATGATCTCGAACAACGCGGGCTTCAACTGCTTGACCCCCCGTGTCATTGTGACGCACAAGGGCTGGGCCCAACGCGAAGAGTTCCTCTCGGCGTTGGAAGCAACGTTGGCCGCGCTGCCAACTCGCCGGGCCTACTACCCCGGCGCCAAGGATCGCCACGCCGCATTCCTCGTTGGTCACCCCGAAGCGCACCAGCTCGGGAACCCCGAGGGCGACCAGTTGCCGTGGACGATTGTTCGCGACGTCAACCCCGACAACGCTGGCGATATGGCCTTCAACGTCGAAGCCTTCTGCGCCCTCACCAGCGAGACGGCCCTCGAGGCATCCGATGCCGCCGACTTTGTCCGTTGCGCCGTGACGTTCTGCAACGACGTGGTGTGGGGAACATTGTCCGCCACTGTTATCGCCCACCCCTCATCTCTCAAGGACCCCGTTGTCGGTGCCGCTGTCGAGCAGGCCGTGGCCGATCTGCGGTACGGGTCTATTGGACTCAACCTCTGGCACGCCATGAGCTTCGCGTTCTCGACGACCGTCTGGGGTGCCTACCCCGGTCACGTCATTACCGACATTCAGTCGGGAACCGGCTTCGTCGGTAACGCCTTCTTGTTCGCGAATCCTCAGAAGTCAGTCGTTCGTGGGCCCTTCCGCTCCAACCCGGCGCCGGCGTGGTTCGCCACTAATAAGAATGGCGCGGCCGTGATGCGCAAGTTGCTGGCCTTCGAAGCGGCACCTTCGTGGCGCAAGATCCCCGGGTTGATGGCTGCCGCCCTCAAAAAGTAAGCCTCCTTCATCGTGAGTTGGATCGACGGCGTCATTGCCGCCGTAGTCGTGTTGGCGGCCTTTCGTGGTCGCGCCACTGGTGCGTTGCGGCAAGTAGGCAACTGGGTGGGATTCGCCACCGGTTTCATAATCGGAACTTGGTGTGCCCCACCACTCGCCCATCACGTGTCGTCTGCGACGTGGCGTCCGTTGACGGCCATCGGCATAGTCGTCGTCGTTAGTTTCCTGGGCGCGGCCTTGGGTCGACTATGCGGGGGCGCGGCCCACCACTCGTTACGCCAAATGCACCTCGGCTCTCTCGACGCGAGCGTGGGGGCCGGCGTCGGTGTGGTCAGCGCCCTGTTGAGCTGCTGGCTCCTCGCCGGAGTCTTAGTAAACGCTCCCTGGTTTTCGCTAGCGGGCGGTATTAGTCAGTCCAAGATTCTGGTGGCGTTGGACCACGTGATGCCCCCAGTGCCCACGATTGAAGCCAAATTGGCCGGTCTCTTTCGCGGTGCCGACTTTCCGAGTGTCTTTGCCGACATCGTGGCCCCGTCAGTGCCGACTGTTACCACGCCGTCGAGTGGTGTTACGAGCCTCCAGGTGGGTAACCGTTCAGCGGCAGTAGTGAAAGTCATCGCCTCGGGAGCCTGCGGTGCGAGCCACGAGGGGACCGCCTTTGTTATCGGGCGCAATGAAGTGTTGACCAATGCCCACGTCATTGCCGGTGCCTCGATGGTTCGCGTGAACGGACAACGTGCCCAAGTTCGCCTCGTCGATATCCGTGATGACCTCGCGGTGTTATCGGTCTCCACGGGAACGCTTCCCGTGCTCCAACTAATCGATCCACCCGCTCGGGGCACCGCGACGGCCGTCGTGGGCTATCCGCTCGATGGTCCGCTCACGGTTACGCCCAGTGCCTTCGCCGGTTTGATAACTGCTCGGAGCCGAGATCTCTACGGTGGGGCCACGTTTGATCGCTCGCTTGCGGTACTCAACGCGGCAGTGCAGCCCGGCAACTCCGGCAGTCCCGTGTTCGCCGCTGGTCGCGTTATTGGCATTGTGGTATCGCGGTCAACATCGCAAACCAATATTGCCTACGCCGTACCCTCTGCGGTGATTCGAGCAGACCTTGCCAAAGTGAACTTCGCGGCGACGGTCTCGACCGGCGCCTGCATCGCTAACTAAGTTTGCGAATTCCTTCAACCAGGACACTAAGTCCATCGCGCAACTGCTCATCAGTAATCGTGAGCGACGGGAGCAGGCGGATGCAGTTGCCGTAGGTTCCACACGAGATCACGATCACGCCCCGCTTAGTGCAGTAGTCAATGACGGCCTTCGTGAGCGCCGCGTTCGGGGTCTTGGTGCCTGGCTCGACAAACTCCACGACCAACATTGCGCCCCGACCTCGTACGTCACCAACGGTGGCGCACTCGGCCTGCACGGCGTGGAGGATTGGCACCACGAGGGCCTCAATTTCTCGGGCCCGCAGGTGCAACTTTTCGTTGCGCAGCGTTTTAATGGTGGCGAGGGCCGCGGCGGCGGCCACGGGGTTACCTCCGTAGGTGCCACCGAGTCCACCTTCGTGCACGGCGTTCATGATTTCGGCACGACCGGTAACGCCCGCCAGTGGCATTCCGCCGGCGAGACCCTTGGCCGTGGTGACGATGTCGGGAATAACACCTTCGTGATCAACCGCAAACCATTCACCGGTGCGACAAAAACCAGTTTGGATTTCGTCAGCGATGAAGAGGGCGCCGTTGGTCTTGGTCCACGCGACGAGAGCCGGTAAGAAACCGTCGGCCGGCACGATGAAGCCACCCTCGCCCTGAATGGGTTCAATCAAAATGGCGGCCACGTTGTGCGCACCCACGGAGGATTCGATAGCGGCGATAGCTCGGGCTGCCGCTTCTGCTCCGGTCAAGCCGTCGCGGTAGGGGTACGAGGTGGGCACGCGGTAGACCTCGGGCGCGAAGGGGCCGAAGCGATCCTTGTACGGCATGTTCTTCGCGGTAAGGGCCATCGTGAGGTTGGTGCGACCGTGATAGGCGTGATCGACAACGACGATGGCGCCGCGACCCGTGACCAGCCGAGCAATCTTCACGGCATTCTCTACGGCTTCGGCACCCGAGTTAAAGAGGGCTGAAGTCTTGGCGTGATCACCGGGGGTGATGGCGGCCAACTCTTCACAGACTTCGATGTACTCCTCGTAGGGGGTCACCATGAAGCAGGTGTGGGTGAAGTCGGCGACCTGGTTCGAAACGGCGTCAACGATGGCTGGCACGGCGTGTCCAATGGTGGTCACGGCGATGCCCGAACCGAGGTCGAGCAAGCGGTTGCCGTCAACGTCTTGGAGGATGGCGCCCGAGGCGCGCTCGATGTAGACGGGGAAGCCCTGGGTCAGCCCGTGGCTGACCGCGGCCTTGCGTCGGTCGTGAAGGGCTTGCGACTTGGGGCCGGGTAGTTCGGTAACTACGAGGCGCTCGGTACCGACGGGCGTCGCTGCAGTGCTCACGGGTTCTCCTTGAAAGAATTACTTGCGTTAATCGTAGTTCTCACTCACGGGGGCTCTTGTCGCGACCGGCGGTGACCCGTAGGGTGGAGGCATGCCCGCAATTACCGCCGACACCCTGACCCTCCCACGTTTTCCCATACACCTCGACGCGAAGCTGCGCCGCGTGCAGTCGGTGACTGCGGCGCCGGGTGGCTTTGAAGGGGAGGGCTTCCCGGTCCGCCGCGCCTTTGCCGGCATCGCCAGCGCCGATCTCGACCCCTTCGTCCACATGGACCAAATGGGCGAGGTCGAGTACGCCCCGGGTGAACCCAAGGGCACTCCGTGGCACCCGCACCGCGGCTTTGAAACCTTCACCTATCTGATTGATGGCCAGTTCATTCACCAAGACTCTATGGGCGGTGGCGGCATGATTACCGACGGTGGCACCCAGTACATGACGGCTGGCGACGGCATCTTGCACATTGAGACACCGCCCTCGGCCCTCGTTGAATCTGGTGGCCTCTTTCACGGCATTCAGCTGTGGATCAACCTGCCCGCCGCAAAAAAGCGCATTGCGCCCCAGTACCAAGATCTTCAGGGTCGCGATGCGTCCATGGTCACGACCAGTGATGGTGGCACCCTGGTGCGTATCCTCGCCGGCAACGTCGACGGCGTTACGGGCCCCGGTATTTCACACACGCCGCTGGCCATCACGCACGTCACGGTGGCTCCCG
>Ga0214919_10007570_pt1 | contig 14600 bp, 14 predicted proteins | sample LL1503_MetaG_FD_177994 | JGI IMG/M metagenome (GOLD analysis project Ga0214919, IMG submission 177994) | Freshwater microbial communities from Lake Lanier, Atlanta, Georgia, United States - LL-1503 | ecosystem: Environmental > Aquatic > Freshwater > Lake | place: USA: Georgia | collected... | reverse complement strand
CCGCGAGCCAAAGCAAAACTTCGTGCAAAGGCAATTCCCACACGCAATCCTGTAAATGGACCAGGTCCCATCCCCACTACAACTTCATCAATAACAAAACCATTACTGCCTTCTTGAACCAGTGAAGGCAGAGCTGGTCCATGTTCTGTAGCACCATCTTTATACCCACTCCACAGTATTAATCCATCTTCAATAATCGCAACCGATGTGCGAGAGGTTGAAGTATCGATAGCTAAAGTTATTGTCATAGCGCAAAACCATTCCAGCGAGCGCCAACGGCTTTAATATCAACGTGGCGAACTTCATGAGTTCTATCAATTGTGATTTCTAATCTATCCTCACTCAGGCGAGCAGATTCTGCCCCACCCCACTCAACAACTGTGACTGCGTTTTCTGTCTCTAAATCCAGATCATCCAAATAAAGGTTGGGGTTGTCGGTATCAATGAGGCGGTATGCATCCACGTGAATCATGGGTAGTGGCGCTTTGTGGGTTCTAGAGATGACAAATGTAGGAGACGTGATCCCATCTATTCCTAAACCTTTTCCAATACCTTGTGCCAAGACTGTCTTTCCTGCACCAAGAGGGCCATTAATAAGGATAAGGTCACCAGCTTGAAGGTGAACAGAGAGAGATATGCCGAGATCAACCATCTGCTGCGCAGTTGATACGTGCATTCTCACGCCATAAGAGTAAAGGAAACGGGGGCCTCGGTTTCCCGAAGCCCCCGTCTACTTCCCTCGATGTATTAATTGTCTCCATAGTACTTGAGCAAAGGTGCACTAAATCCCTTATCAACTGAGAGGTTGCCAGCTTTGCGAACCGCTGTGTTCAACGCTCCACCTGAAGGGAGTTTTCCTGTGCTTGAGGCTTGAACCAACGACTTCGCTACCAACACAAGTTGTGCTGATGTGAAGTTACAGTGGTTTGTGCCCTGTGCTGCTGGAGTTGTGGTGATTGGAGCTCCAGTACTTGCAAACGTTGTATAGCTTGATGGAGTTCTATTCCAAAGCATCAGAAGTTTGTTAGTAGGGCTCTTATAGTCACGTGTTGTCTGGTACGCCTTAAAAGCAGCAGCCTTTTCAGCGGCATACTGTGCGGCATACAAATCAACTAGACGCTGTGATGCACCTGCTGGAGTAATTGGATCTGCAACTCCAACCATCAAAACAGTTGGAACATTGATCTTTCCAGTGTTGGTGTGCAGAGCACGCATCTTTGCAACTGCTGCAGGATTTGCAACAGCTCGTGGTGCACCTGGATTGGCTGCTGAGAGTGCACCCAACATTGCATCAATGACTGTATTACCAGACAATGCAGCGTTAAAGATTACTCGTTCAGCATCAACGCGTGCTGCGTAATCAGTCTTTGTGTTATCAAAGATCGCTCCGCCAGCCTGCATTTCAACATCTTGAGTTGCAAGGATTGCAAGTGCTGCAGCATTTGTTCCATTTTCTAGAATTGCAAGTGCTGGACTGACTGCAAGTGGGAAGGACAACTTCAATGCTCCATCAGGACCTGAGATTGAATCAAAGTGTGCTGATTGAGTTGGTAGTCCTGACATGAGACCAAGAAGTAACAATGCACTTCGCACTGGAACACCAGCTGCTGCTAGTGACTTACCTGTTGCAGAGGAAGTATCTGGCCATGCACCAGAAGAAATTCCGCCTTGCAACTTGCCCATAACTGTAAAGACCTTGCCTAGGTCTGCATATGACTCAGCAACTCCAGCAGCTCCAGCTGAATAATTTCCAGCCTTAATTGTTGGATCAAATAAAACCTTAATGCCCCAGAGGAAATCTCCAGCCATTATTAATTCAGGTTCTACGTTATCTGCCATACACATTGGAGCAACTGCGCTCACAAGGTTTGGATACTTTTCAGCCAGACCTTGAGTAATAACGCCACCAAGAGATGATCCCCATGCAATTACTTTTGTAGTCTTTGGGAACTGCTTCTTGAATGTGTCGATGAGCTCAACGTTTGTCTTGATTGCAGAATCTGGGTTCCAACCTTGACGAGCAAAGCCTGAACCAACGATTGCAATACCTTGACTAAAGAGATATTTAGCAACATCAGCATTACCACCAGGAACTGGTTCCGGAGTGTTGGTTACTTTGTATCCACCAATAAGTGGAATTGCTGCTGGGATATCGACGTTATAGCGGTATCCATGTGAGTACAAAGCAACAGTTCCATTAAAGTTTGCTGGAACCTGCATTGCATATGGAGCACCGTCTGATGTTGCTCCAACGCATGACTGAATTGGACTCTTGCCATCGCAGGCAGGTGCAGCGTTAGCTGCAACTGGTACTGATACAAGAACAGTGGTGACAAGTGCTGTGACTGAAAGAAGCGAAAGAATTCTTACTTTTTTCATTAGTTAGGTAGTCCCTTCGCAGGCATTGCTGGGCGAACATATGTTGACTTAACAACTGCGCCTGCGCCTGAATCGGTTGTGTATGTGACATATGTGCCACCTACTGGAGCAAGATCACCAGTTGGTGAGTACTTACCAACCCAGTAACCTGTTAATCCAACGTGGTTAGTCTGTGAGTAAGCCGCTGGAACGAGAGCGGAGTTGGCAAATGTTGCACCCTTGCTATCGATTGCTGCCATCAATGACTTACGTGTTGGATTTGGACCTGCAGCCTTAAGGGCCTGCGCAGTCATAAATGCTGTGTTCATACCGAGAAGAACGTTGAGATCAAATGGTGATCCAGGAACTGCCTTGGCATAGATATCTGAGAATAGTTTGACGTATTCATCCTTCATATCTGTTGTTGCAGGCACTGGTGAAAAACCAATTGCGTTATAGAGAACTCCAGCTGGAACACCTGTCAATTTGATTGTTGTTGCATCTCCACCCACTGAACCTAGCATCCACTGTGGTGCGTACTTAAGTTGCGCTGCAACGCCTAGCATTGCAGAAGTTGCGCTAGATACACCGAAGAGAATGACAACGTCGGCTTCAGCAGCCTTGAACTTTGTAATCCATCCGGCTGCGGCTGCGGCACTTTGTGAACCAGATGCATAAGGAACCTTGACTGCGAAGTTAACTCCGGCGGTCTTAAATCCAGCGAGTGCGTCTATACCGAAGTCGTCATCCTGGTACAGAAGACCAATCTTCTTACCTGCAAAGTTATCCTTAATGTACTGACCCATAATCTTTGCTTCCATGATGTATGAAGGCAAGACCGTGTAAGTAGTTGGATACTTCTTTGTATCAGCAAATCCGCTGAATCCAGTATTAACGAATAGAACAGGGATGCCGCGGCGAGCTGGGTTAACTGAAGCTGCAACAGCTTTGTTGTTAGCTGTTCCAAGTGGAGCAAGAAGGGCCATGACCTTATCTTTAAGAATAAGTTCATTTGTCTTTGCTACTGCCTCAGTTGGTACATAACGATCATCTTTGACAACGAGTGTGACCTTACGGCCATTGATTCCACCATTTGCGTTGAGATAATCAAAGTACGCCTTTGCTGCACCTGGAATCTTGTTATAACCAAGTGATGCTGTACCTGTCATTGGAAGTGTCATTCCGAGTTTGATCTCCGAAGATGAGACTCCCACTTCAGCCGCTTGCGCTGGGACTGCTGTAACAGCCAAGCTCACTGCGGCAAGTACCGCTGAAACTGTTATCAGTTTCCGGCGATTCATTGCTTTCATGTGTTTCCTTCCATCGAGGGTTTGTTACAAGAGGTAAAACTTTTACTTCTGTGACGCTAAATGCTTGGCTTTGCGTGCGCGATGTTGTTCAACTGGTCCATTTGGAACAAATAGAACAGTCACAATCAATAACGCGCTCACTAAAAAGCCCGGCAAGTTTGTGGTGACCCGTTCAGAGCTTCCGATGCGGTGTGCCACCACATCGGCGATCTCTGGAATAGCCACCAGTACCACTGCCCCAATCATGGCGCCTGCAAGGGTAGTTATGCCAGATAAAACTGCCCCAGTCAGTAGGGAAAATGAGAGGGCAAGGGGAAATGCGCTCGGGGAAACGGTGCCTATGGTCATAGAGAGCAACGCTCCGGCCAAACCGGCTATTCCAGCGCTAATAGTGAAGGCCAGGATCTTAGATCGGGCGATATTGATGCCACAGAGCTGGGCGGCAACGTCATTGCCTCGGATAGCCCTCCACGTGCGTCCATAGCGAGAGCCCAATATATTTTTAATGGCCCACATTGAGATCAGAGCGGCAAGACCTGCAATCCAGAAGAACCATTTGTACTGCGTGAACTCCTCACCTAAAGAAAGTGGAGGGAAACCAACATCAAAGAGAAGTCCTTGTTCACCACCTAGAACGCCAAATTGATTAGCAAGAGACGGCAAACCAATTGCAAGTGCCAAAGTTGTTCCTGCTAGATATGGTCCTGATAAACGCGCAGCAGCGGCACCAAGGAGGGCACCGCCGACAGCTGAAGCTAGAACTGCAATCACAAAACATAGGATGATTGGAAGTTTTAGTTCAATGTGTGCAACTGCTGCAGCATATGCACCAACTGCCATCAGGGCACCATGACCTAATGAAACCTGACCAGAGTAACCTGTCAATAGAATAATGGAGGAGATTGCGATGACATAAACAGCAATTGTTGCACCTTGATACACACGTAACTCATCGACTACCCCACTGAGGAAATAAAGTACGACTCCACCAAGAATGAAAAGAACAATATCTCTCGACTGCTTCTTATGCACGGCGGGCCGCCTTAGCTCCAAATACACCTTGAGGCCTAATAAATAAGATAGTCAATAAAATTACAAACGGAGCAATAAAGAAGAGCCCACTGCTTACATACATCAGCACAAAAGAAATCATCAGACCTAATACAAGCCCACCGATTACCGCACCAATCAAACTATCTAAGCCACCAATAACCGCGGCGATAAATCCTGAAACAAGAAGAAGGGAAAACTCAATTGAATCTGGAGACAAAGTTCCATTGCCATTAACTGTTTGAAACATTCCAGCAACTGCACCAGTTGCTCCCGCTAATGCCCACCCTAGTGTGCGAACCCAATCAACTTTAATTCCAGACAAACGCGCAATCTCTGGTGCATAGGCAGAAGCTCGCAGAGCTAAACCAATATTGGTTTTTTGAAAAATAACCGAAAGAATCAACATCAATACCAAAACAGTTACAAGGATTAAAAGCTTGAGCGGTGAGAATACCAATGTAGTTGCATTAATTGTGAAGCCATCATTTGATACTGGCCCAACTATTCGTAGATCTTGGCCACCCCAAATCATCGCCGAAATTGAACGAATAACACCCAATAATCCTAGAGTCGCAATGATCGGAGCAACACCTGCAATCGGGCCAGATGTGCTGTGTTTTACCAGTAAACGAATTAATATCATTTCAACAAGAGCTGCAACTAAGGCTCCGCCAATCATAGCTACCGGTAGCGCAATCCAAAAAGATTCAAGTCTGGTAACTGCTTCATAGCCAAAGTAGGTTGACAGTAGAGCCATACCTGCTTGCGCAAAGTTAACAACGCGCGTGCTGCGCCAAACCAAAACCATGGAAATGGCCATCAAGGCATAAATAGTTCCGGCAGTAATGCCGATTAAGAAAGTATTAAGTAGGTCCATGATTAATACCCCAAATAAGCTGCGCGCACAGCCGGATCATCGATGAGGGCTTGGGCATGATTAATTGCCACTATTTTTCCAAGATTGAGAACAATTCCAAGATCTGCAATCTTAAGAGCACCCATGGCATTTTGTTCAACTAACAAAACCGTTAAATTCATTGAGGTTGTTAAGTCACGAATTGTCTGAAAAATCTGCTCAACTACTAACGGTGCAAGACCAAGAGATGGTTCATCTAGAAGTAGAAGTTGTGGCTTAGCCATAATTGCGCGCCCGATAGCTAACATCTGTCTTTCACCACCGGACAAAGTATCTGCGCGTTGTTGAATTCGCTCACCTAATCGTGGAAAAATCGAAGCAACTTGGTCAATTGATTCCTTTGACTCCTTGGCATTGCGTCGCCAAATCGCACCTAATTCTAAGTTCTCTCGAACAGTTAACTCTGGAATAACTGATTTACCTTCAGAAACATGTGAAATGCCTCGGCGAACTAAGGCCTCAGGCTTGAGCCCAATAATCTTTTCACCCTTCCACATGATTGAGCCATTGGTTGGTGTTTTTAAGCCAGAGAGCGTGCGTAGAAGTGTTGTCTTACCAGCACCATTTGAGCCAATCATCGCCGCCAACGTGCCAGTTGGAACTGCGATTGATACCTGACTTATTGCACAAATTGCACCATGGTGAACAGTTAAGTTGGAAACATTCAGGCTCATTTAGGCACCTGTTCCTAAATAAGCAGCCATAACAGCAGGATCTCGGCGCACTGTCTCGGAACTTCCACTTGCGATTACCTCACCAAAGTTAAGAACATATAGCTTGCTACACACCGACATAACAACATCCATATGGTGCTCAACTAGAAGCACCGACATCGATGCACTCAAATTTCGAATTAGAAGGTTCATCCACTCAATATCTTGTGAACCTAAGCCGCCAGCAGGTTCATCCAACATCAAAATCTTTGGTTCGCTAACAAGTGCACGTGCAATAGCAACTCGCTTTGTGTCAGGATATGACAAAGTATCTGCACGACGATTAGCTAGTCCACCTGCATACACACGCTCTAGCGCACTAAAAGATCGTGTTCGAATCTCTTTTTCATCTTTGCCGCTGCGCCCTAGCGCTGCAGAAATTAGCCCAGAGTGCTCCAAGTGTTGCGCTCCAACCATCACATTTTCAAGAACTGTTAAATCTCCAAATAATCCGACACCTTGCAAAGTGCGCGCAATTCCTAAATCAACTAAATTGGAAGTCTGTGGAAAGTCTTGCTCTTTCCCATCTAAGAAAAACTTGCCTGAATCCGGTGTGACTAAACCGCAGAGGGCATTAAAGAGAGTTGTCTTGCCGGCACCATTGGGGCCGATTAATCCAACAACTTCATTCTTACCAATCTCTAAATAGACATCATTGAGAGCGCGAAGGCCGCCGAAGGAGATATTGACACCTTCGACACGCAGCGCTGCAATATTAGTAGACATGGGGTGCGTAGATTCTAGGCACTCTTGGCCCGATTCTTGTCACGATTTCATAATTAATTGATAACGATGCCTTACCCCAATCATCGGCGGTGTATTCACCGTGGGAGCCATCACCAAAGACAATGACCCAATCACCTGACGTGGCGGTGGAGTTCACCCCTAAATCAACAACAAATTGATCCATGGAAACTCGCCCAATTATTGGAGCTCTTTTGCCATCTATAAATACTCCCGCACCTTGCGCAATACGTGGAATTCCATCGGCATAACCCATGGCAACCACGCCAAGTTTTGTCTCTTTTTCTGTAACTGCTGTTGCACCATAACCGACTGGTGAGCCCCCAGGAACCGGCTTGACTAAATGTAATTTAGCTCGAAGTTGCATAACTGGCTTTAAACCAAGTTTCTTGCTATCTCCCATTGTTTGAATATCCGGGCTTAACCCATACATCGCAATACCTGTGCGCACCATGTCAAAGGCGGAGGCATGATCTAGCAAAGTAGCTGCAGAGTTAGATAAATGTTTAAGAGGTGGATTAATCCCAACTGCCATTAACTGCTCAATCTTTTTCTTAAACTCTTTGAGTTGATCAAAGTTTTGTTGCTGACCCGCTTCATCGGCTCGTGCAAAGTGAGAGAAAATTCCCACAACCTCTACTTGAGAAAAATCTGCCTTAAGTAGATCATCCCATTCATCCAGAAAACCACCACGAGTCATTCCTGTATCGACCTCAATATGAATGCGTGGTTTGTTTGGTAGTTGTGAAACTTGCCTCAAAGTTGCAAGAGATGCAATTGCTACGTCAATGTCATGCTTTGCAGCTGAATCAAAAACTGATCCTGGTGGAACTAGCCAAGCCAAAATAGGAATGCGCACACCATGGGAGCGAAGTGAGATTGCCTCTTCTAGTAATGCCACACCTAACCAATCAGCACCACTTTTTTCTGCAGCTAATCCAATTTCAACTAAGCCATGTCCATACGCATCTGCTTTGACAACTGCCAAGAGATCTACTTGAGAGGCGGCTTTTAAGTGTGAAATATTTGAAGCCAGCGCAAGTAGGTCAATACGAGCTTCAGCGCGGTGCTCCATTACGTGCGCTCCACAATCACCATTGCAGATGCAATACCTGCATCATGTGAAAGGGAGAGGTGAACATGGGCCCCATCAACTAAATCAGCAATCTCACCCCGAAAGAGAAAAACTGGCTTTCCACTCTCTTCATTAACCACTTCAGCCTCATGCCAGCTCAGGCCTTTGCCAGCACTTAGAGCTTTGGCCAGGGCTTCTTTTGCTGCAAAACGTGCAGCAAGTGAATGGATTGGTTTCGTTTGTTCATTGATTGTGAACAGCTTTTCAAGTAATCCCGGAGTTCGTTCTAATGAGGACTTAAATCGCTCGATATCAACGACATCAATGCCGATTCCATCAATCATGTGGTTAAGTCTAGTGCAGTTGGCTCTTAGAGGGAACGTAGCGATCAACGGCAATGACTGCCACAAGCAAAGCACTACCAATAAACAGGCCCCCTAATAAATCAGTAAACCAATGGGTATGTCGAATAAGTGAAACGATGCAAATTGTTAATGAAATCACCACAACACCAGCACTGGCTAAACGGCCTTGATATCTATCAACCTTTGCATATCTATAAATTAGGTATGCCAAAATTCCCCACGACAAAACAGCGTTCGATGCATGTCCACTGGGATATGACATCCCACCCACATGTAATAAATCAAAACCATCTCGAGGCTTAGTTCTACCTAAGAATAATTTAAAAACTCCAACCACTACATTCAACAAGATCAAGGATAGAAAAGCTAAGTTTAGCGGTCGCCAAGTTTTGAACTTATATGCGATAAAAGATGCAGCCAGAATCAAAACCGTTGCTGTTAATCCACGAAGTCCCAAATCATCTAATCTGCGAAGTAGAAACCCAGCAAGACCTTCAAACTGTGGTTTGGGATCACTATTAATCTTTTTGTCATATTCAACTAATGGTCCAAAGGTAAGAACTTGCTGTGTAACTAAAAGAAAGCCAGTAAATAGCAGCAAAGACCAGCGCAATGCGCGATCCATCTGTTTTCTGCGAAGTTGAGTTTCTGTTTGCATCTATTCAACTGTAACTGATTTTGCCAAATTTCTCGGTTGGTCAACATCATTGCCACGTGCTACTGCCATCTCATAAGCAAATACCTGCAACGGCACAGTGGCCAAGACTGGCTGGAAAAGAGCTGGAACTACTGGGATGCGAATAATGTGCTCTGCACCTTCAACCAGTGCGCCTTCTTCAGCAATGACAATAACGCGAGCCCCTCGAGCCTTTACTTCTTGGATATTACTGAGCATTTTTTCATCCAACGCATGCTCATGTCCTGCAGGCAAAATTGCAATTACTGGTGTTCCTTTATCAATGAGAGCAATCGGTCCATGCTTGAGTTCCCCACCAGCAAATCCTTCGGCATGAATATAGGCAAGTTCCTTTAACTTCAGAGCACCTTCAAGTGCAACTGGGTATCCGATATTTCTGCCTAAGAACAAGACAATATTGTTATCAGCAAAACTGCGAGTCAGAGCGCGCATCGGTTCTACAGTCTCAAGAATCTGTTCAATCTTTCCCGGCAGTTCCAAAAGCTCTTTATACAGGTTTTCTACTTCGGCGTCTTTAAGCGCACCATTTACTTGCGCCAAGTGAAGTCCGATCAAATACACCGCCACCATCTGCGTCAGCAGGGCTTTAGTAGAAGCAACAGCGATTTCGGGACCTGCGTGTGTATAGAGAACCGCATCAGATTCACGTGGAATTGTTGAAGAGTTTGTATTGCAGATCGCCAAAACTCGACCGCCAGCAGCTTTAGCATGTCGCACAGCCATCAAAGTATCCATAGTCTCACCTGATTGTGAAATAGCGATAACTAATGTGCCTGAATCGATAATCGGATCGCGATATCTAAATTCACTAGCAATCTCAACATCGACTGGAATCTTTGCCCACTTTTCAATTGCATACTTAGCAACTAGACCTGCGTGATAGGCGGTGCCACAAGCAATGACAGTAATCTTCTTTAGCGCTCGGATCTCATCAGCGCCCATGCGCAGCTCATCTAAAACAATCTGCTTGTTATCACTTAGGCGGCCAATCAAGGTATCGGCAACGGCCTTAGGTTGTTCAAAGATTTCCTTGAGCATGAAGTGCGTAAAGCCACCCTTTTGCGCAGCGCTTGCATCCCACGTTATGTGATATTCCTTGGGTGTGACTTGCCTGCCCTCTAGATCAGTAATTACCACCGACGTTGGAGTCATTGTGACTACTTCATCTTGGCCAAGCTCAATTGCCCGTTTGGTGTAATCGATAAATGCTGCAACATCAGAGGCCATGAAGTTCTCTCCCTCACCTAACCCAACAACTAAAGGTGAGTTTCTGCGAACACCGACTACAACCTCTGGTGCATCTCCATGAATTGCTAGGAGCGTAAATGAGCCTCGCAAGGCTTTCACTGCTTCACGCATCGCTGCAGATAAATCTCCCTTGTGTTTTTTGCGCAAATCACTGAGAAGGTGTGCAACTGATTCTGTATCAGTTTCTGAAGAAAAGGTATGTCCGCGCGCCTCTAACTCTTTTCGAAGCTCTGAATAGTTCTCAATAATTCCATTATGGATTACGGCTAACTTGCCTTCGTTATCAACATGAGGATGGGCATTGCCATCAGTTGGTCCACCGTGGGTTGCCCAGCGTGTGTGACCAATTCCAGAATGAACTACTGGAAGAGATGAATCTAGAGATCCTTCCAGATTTGAAAGCTTTCCAGCTTTCTTTTCAATAAAGAGTTTGCCGGGAGTTCCAAGTGCGATTCCTGCTGAGTCATAGCCACGGTATTCAAGTCGGCGTAGACCTTCGATTAAAGGCGTTGCTGCAGATTGTGGCCCGCTATATCCCACAATTCCACACATAGATTCTTACCCCAGTTCGCTTTTAACAATATCTGCAAGTTCTCTTGCAACTTCTTGGGCAAGGCTATCACTGGCAGCTTCTACCATGACTCTGACTAAGGCTTCAGTGCCGGATGCACGCAGTAATACTCGCCCACTATCAGCCAATCGTGATTCAGCCGATTTAATTGCCGCTGTTATTACTGCAGAATCTGCCAACTTTTCTTTCTTAACATCTTTAACATTAATCAATACTTGAGGAAAGCGCACCATTGTCGATGCTAATTCCTGCAAAGTCTTACCCGAGCGAACTATTTCTTGTAGAAGCTGCAGCGCAGTCAGAATTCCATCTCCGGTATTTGCAAGATCGCGCATGATCACATGGCCCGATTGTTCCCCGCCTAGTGAATAATCATTAGCAATCATGTTCTCAAGGACATAGCGATCTCCTACCGGTGTTGTAACAACATCAATTCCAGCATCTTTCATTGCATGCATGAAACCAAGATTGCTCATTACTGTGCCAACAACAGTATTGCCCTTTAACTTGCCACGAGCTTTGAAACCGCGGGCCAACAAAGTCAGAATATGATCGCCATCAATTTCATTTCCAGCTGCATCAATTGCTAAACAGCGATCAGCATCACCATCATGGGCAATTCCAACATCGGCACCTTCTTTAATAACTGCAGCACGTAGTTGGTGAAGGTGGGTAGAACCGCAATTATCATTAATGTTCCACCCATTTGGACTATTAAAGATGGCAACTACTTCAGCCCCTGCTCTGCGATATGCCTCAGGTGCCACAAATGATGATGCACCGTTGGCGCAATCCACAACAATCTTTAAACCTTTAAGAGGCGTCTCAACGGATGAGAGTAGATGCTTGAGATATCGCTCTGTTGCGCTCTCATCATTGATTGCACGGCCCACATTGTCACCTGTGGGGCGCTGCCACTGTTCACCCATGCGAGCTTCAATACGCGCTTCAATGGCATCATCTAATTTGCCGCCACCGCGGGCAAATAACTTAATTCCATTATCTGGCATTGGGTTATGTGAAGCGCTGATCATGACACCGAGGTCTGCTTTTGATTGGGCCACAAGGTGTGCAATTGCAGGAGTGGGTAATACCCCAACGCGATAAACATTGATTCCAGCACTAGTTAAACCAGCAACAACAGCTGCTTCTAAGAACTCTCCAGATGCCCGTGAATCTTGACCGACTATTGCTGTTGGGCGATGATCCTTATTTGATGCACTTTCTACCAATACATGCGCAGCTGCTACAGAGACATCTAAAGCAATCTCTGCAGTTAAATCGCGATTGGCTAAGCCACGAATTCCATCAGTACCAAAGAGCGCCATTGGAACTCCTTTGCTAGAAAAAGTGAATTAACGCTTGCTGTATTGAGAACGCTTACGTGCCTTCTTCAGACCGTACTTCTTGCGCTCGATAACACGTGCATCACGTGAAAGGAATCCGGCTTTCTTCAACGCTGGACGGTTTGCTTCTTCATCGATCTGGTTAAGTGAACGTGCAACGCCAAGACGTAGCGCACCAGCTTGACCAGAAACTCCGCCACCATTGATACGGGCGAAGACATCGTATGAATTCTCTGCACCAACTGTGCGAAATGGTTCTGACACTAGCTGTTGGTGAACCTTATTTGGGAAATAGTTTTCAAGAGTCTTTCCATTCACAACCCACTTGCCGCTTCCTGGAACTAAGCGAACACGTGCAACTGCCTCTTTACGACGACCTGTTCCGCGACCTGGAGCTTTGATAGCTGGGCGATTAGTTGCTGGTGCTGGAGTTGAAGAAGAGTATGAAGTAGGAACCTCGGCCTCATCGAGATCGAAATCTGTTGTGTTCTCTGACATTGTCATCCCTTACTTCACAATTTGTGAAACTTGATCGAATACATATGGTGTTGGTGCTTGTGCTGCATGTGGGTGATTTGGTCCTGCATAAACTTTGAGTTTTGAAGCGATATCGCGGCCAAGGCGGTTCTTAGGAATCATTCCCTTAATCGCCTTTTCAACTGCGCGAGTTGGGTGCTTCTCAATAAGTTCTCCGTACACAGTAGAAGTTAAACCGCCTGGGAAACCTGAGTGATGGTGAGCCCACTTCTGCGCTGACTTATTACCAGAGAGCGCAATCTTGTCAGCGTTGATAACGATAACGAAGTCGCCCATGTCCATGTGTGGTGCAAATGTTGGCTTGTGCTTTCCACGAAGTAGAACGGCAGCATGTGTTGCAAGACGGCCCAAGACCACATCTTGTGCATCGATGATGTGCCACTTACGGACTGCATCACCAGCTTTTGGACTGTATGTACGCACGCTATTGCCTACCTTCTCATTCGCTAAATTGCTACCAAGCCCCTTTCAAGGGCAGAGGATTAGGGTACCCGTGCAGCGCGAATGGGTCAAAATAGCCTCATTCTCAGTAGTCCACCTGGTACAAAGTCAGGCCCCGGGATGGAAAAACAAGGGAATCGGAGATTCGCTCTTTATTGAGCAAGGTCGCTTGAATCCAATCGGGCCCAAAGCGCCCTTCGGCAACACAGACAGCTGCTCCGACAAGATTTCTCACCATGGAATAGCAAAATGAATCGGCAGCTACATGCGCAACCACAATACCTTCACTATTGCGCACCCAATCAAAGCGCACAAGGTTTCGAACTGTTGTGCTTCCTTCACGAAATTTACAATAAGCCGCAAAATCATGCTCACCAACCAATAAAGCGCTGGCGGCATTGAGTAGATCAACATCTAAGGTGCGATACCACGGTGTGATATCAAAGCGATTGATTGGTGGAACTGGATCGTTACCATCCATAATCTTGTATCTGTAATACCTTCGGGTGGCAGAAAAGCGGGCGTGAAAAGCCCCAGTAGCCACTGCTACTTTGTTGATCCGTATATCTTCATCCAACATGCGATTTAACTTAAAAGCTAAATCATCAAGGCTTGTGCTCTCTAGAACATCGACATGAATGACTTGTCCGGTTGCATGGACTCCAGCATCAGTTCTGCCGGCAACAATTGTTTCTATGGGGCTTTGTGTAATAGTCGAAAGTGCATTCTCAATCTCTTCTTGCACCGTACGTTGATCAGGTTGCCTCGCCCAGCCTGAGTAATTAGTACCATCGTAGGATAAATCAATTCTTACACGAAGAAACCCACTCTCTGGGTAGAGAGTGGGTTCCGTCATAAGAGTTAATTTCTAAGGTTTTTAAACTTAGTTATCTTTCTCAGTTAAAACTTCAATGACTGCCATAGGTGCGTTGTCACCCTTGCGAGGACCGACCTTAGTAATGCGGGTGTATCCACCATTACGTGCAGCAAAGCGTGGAGCGATGTCAGTGAAAAGAGTGTGTACAACGCTCTTATTTGAAATCTGTGCCATCACTTGACGGCGCGCAGGAAGATCACCCTTCTTAGCGAAAGTAATGAGCTTTTCAGCTAATGGACGCAGGCGCTTAGCCTTTGCCTCGGTTGTTGTGATCTTGCCGTGCTCGAACAACTGCTCTGCAAGAGTGCGTAGGAGTAAGCGTTCGTGTGATGGGCCTGAACCCAAACGA
>Ga0214919_10007568_pt1 | contig 14601 bp, 15 predicted proteins | sample LL1503_MetaG_FD_177994 | JGI IMG/M metagenome (GOLD analysis project Ga0214919, IMG submission 177994) | Freshwater microbial communities from Lake Lanier, Atlanta, Georgia, United States - LL-1503 | ecosystem: Environmental > Aquatic > Freshwater > Lake | place: USA: Georgia | collected... | reverse complement strand
GACGTGATGCGCGGCATTTATCCGGTTGTGGCGGCTATCTCCCAAGATGGTTGGGTTCCTGTTCCAGATGACGAACTCGCACAAGTGTTTGAGTCAATTATTGCGCAAGTGAGATCACGATGACGATGCCGTTTTACGTTCCGCCAGAACAACAGATGAAAGACCGAGCTGAATTTGCTCGAAAGGGAATCTCGCGTGGTCGCTCACTAGTGGCGTGCCAATATCTTGATGGCATTTTATTCGTTGCAGAAAACTTAAGTAACACTCTTCGCAAGATTTCAGAAATCTACGATCGTATAGCGTTTGCAGGAGTCGGTAAATACAACGAATTCGATCAACTACGCCAGGCGGGTGTACGCGCAGCCGACTTAAAGGGCTATCAGTACGCCCGTGACGACGTCGATGCACGCAGTCTTGCTAATCAATACGCCCAGATGATGGGACACATCTTTACGCATGACCAAAAACCACTTGAGGTCGAGATTCTTGTGGCGGAAATCGGTTACGAGGCGTCTCAGGATCGACTGTTTCATATCTTGTACGACGGAACAGTGATGGACGAAAGCAGATTCTCGGTACTCGGGGGCGATGCAGATCCAATCAGTGAGCGTATGAATGCATCATTCAGCGCTGGGGCAACTTTGTCCGCTGCGCTCAAAGCATGTGCGCAATCCTTAAGTGGTCCCGATAAAACACTGGCGGCAGTTGATCTTGAAGTTGCAGTAATTGAGCGTGGGGACAATCGTCGCTGTTTTCGACGGATTGAGGCGATCGAAGCTACGTCGTTGATGGGGTGACGTTCTATGGACCGTCGGATTTTTGGACTAGAGAACGAATATGGAATCACGTGTACCTTGCGTGGTCAACGTCGCTTAACTCCAGATGAGGTCGCACGTTATCTTTTTCGAAAAGTAGTGTCGTGGGGCCGTAGTTCAAACGTGTTTTTAGAAAACGGTGCTCGTTTGTATCTTGATGTTGGCTCCCATCCTGAATATGCAACACCTGAGTGTGACTCCATCTACGACGTTGTTGTTCACGATAAAGCTGGTGAACGCTTGTTGCAAGATCTGGTGCACACCGCAGAAGAGCGACTTCAAGACGAAGGCATACGAGGCACGATCTATTTATTTAAAAACAACACCGATACTGCGGGCAATAGTTATGGCTGCCATGAGAATTATCTCGTACATCGCACAGAATCAAGCCTGAGGTATGACGATATTTTTATTCCGTTTCTCGTCAGCCGTCAGATTTTTACGGGTGCCGGCAAAGTGCAGATCTCTCCCCGCGGAGCCTCGTACACGATTTCGCAACGAGCAGAGCATATTTGGGAAAGTGTGTCGTCAGCGACAACACGTTCACGACCGATCATTAATACTCGAGATGAACCGCACTCAGATGCAGAACTATATAGACGCCTCCATGTCATTGTTGGCGATTCAAACATGAGTGAATACACAACATTTGTCAAGTTGGGAAGCGCGGCGTGTGTGTTGCGAATGATGGAAGACGATTCAGTGAGCCTGCGAGACATGACCCTTGAAAATCCCATTCGGGCGATACGCGAGATTAGTTCTGATACGACATGTCGCAGAACAGTCCGCCTCGAGAGCGGGCGAGAGGTAAGTGCCCTTGACATTCAACGCGAGTACCTGAATGCTGCGTTGCGATACGCCGAAACAACCGGGTTTCCCGACATGGAGACAAAGGCGCTTGAAATGTGGGAACACTGTATTTCCACGATTGAAAATGACCCACTCAAACTTGACCGCGAAGTCGATTGGGTCATTAAGTTAAAACTGATTGAAGCATTTAGAGAGCGGCACAACTTGTCACTCGATGATGCACGGGTACAACTGTTAGACCTGCAGTACCACGACATCGATAGTCAACGAGGCGTGTTCTACAAGATGCAGAATTACGGTCTCGTCGAACGTGTCTGCAGCGATGAAGACATCATGCGAGCTATGAATGAAGCCCCTAGTGGCACCCGTGCACACTTACGAGGCTCTTTCATCAAGGCAGCAAAAGCCAAGAAACGCGACTACACCGTGGACTGGGTTCATCTCAAACTCAACGACCAACAGCAACGTACTGTTCTGTGTAAGGACCCATTTGCGTCGGTTGACGAGAGAGTAGAGCGACTAATCGCTGGTTTATAGTCGGGTTGGTAGTTCTGACACTAGAATTAGTCGCTATGTCGTCGTCGGTTGAGCCAGATAAAGCGTTTCAAGACGATGCATCCCACCAGTCCATCGGAAAACTTCTGAGAGATTGGTTAGTAGTAATTTTTATTGCTCTTGCAGCGGCACTTTTAGTTCGGATGTATGTATTACAGCAGTACTACATCTCAGGTCCATCGATGGAAAGTACTCTTTTTGAGAATGATCGAGTTCTCGTGAATAAACTGAGTTACCGATTACACGATATACGACACGGTGATGTCATAGTTTTTGACCGAGTGACAAGCAACGGAGCGAGTGTCGCCCATGATGACCTCATCAAACGCGTTATCGGCCTTTCGGGAGACAAAGTACAAATTAAGTCATGTGTTGTATATGTCAATGGGACGGTTTTAAATGAACCGTATCTCGACAAAGGAAACCTGTCGCAGGTCATTCTTGAGGACAGATGTCGTCAACCAAACATGGCCACCGTGACAGTAGCAACGGGTCAAATATTTGTTATGGGGGATAATCGACCAGAATCATTTGACAGCAGGTCCTTTGGAACAATTAGTGAAAGCCTTGTCGTCGGACGCGCTTTTGTCGTAGTTTGGCCGTTTGGCTCTTGGCAGTTTCTTTAAAAGCGCTCGGAAAACGGTTCGATCTCTCGCACAAACGAATCCATCATTCGGTCGACATGGTCGCTGTATACGCCGTCAAGTCCCTTTCGAAAACCATTGTCAAGCACTTGATCAAATTGCATGTCCCAACCAAATGCAAGCCGATCAAATCGATGCACAAGAGTCGTGAGTCCGCCGCTCCAGTCACTGTGATGCATGTTCAGACAATCGATTCCGGCTTCACGCAACGAAGCCGCACGTCTCTCAGCGCCTTCAGAGATTTTGGCTAGCCGCGTAGAATCAACAAGTCGCACGTCAGGTTCTAGTGCACGTCTATTGGCCAGTTCTTGCCAATCGGGATGACACAACCACAAATGATCTAATGGAAATCCTGCATCACCCGCACTGCGGCACACTGGTTCAAACGCTTGGAGATCTTTTATGTCAAGGCTGACGTGTGCAGTTTTGTCTAAAGAAGAGATGAACTCGTCAAATGTGGGGATGTGTTGCGGGAGAGTCTTGGCCATAATTTCGCTCATCGGCTTCTTTCGAAGGCCTGTGCGAACAACGCCATCGTGATCAAGAACCGCAACGCCGTCCGCTGTCATCCAAACATCGCTCTCTAGCCCAGTTGCCCCGAGACGCAGAGCCAGAGAGAATGCCGGCAACGTGTTTTCGGGTGCGTGCGCACGTGCTCCGCGATGCGCAAATGCGATCGGGGGGTTCATAAGGGAAGGAAGTCTTTGTTGCACCGCGTCAGCGTAGGCGATGAGTCCTACACTTGCAGTTGTGTTCAATCTTTCCAGTAGCGAGATGATCTTTTTATTGATTTTGGGTCTCGTAGTACTGGGGCCTGACCGCTTGCCGAGCGTCATCCGCAAAGTTGGTCGCGTGTACAGCGAGGTACGGCGCATGGCCAATGGCTTTGAGGCCGAAATGCGCGAAACCTTCAAGGAGCCGTTAGAAGAGCTTCGGGGCACTGCTAACACGCTCAAGCACGGCTTTGGAGAGGTAGATACCGAGCCATCTCCGCCGATGCGGCCAGAGACGGCTGGACCCATCGATTCGCCCGCCACCATCGAAGCGCATGAGGACCCGAATGCGCTTTAGAAAAACACAAACTATTCCGCAGGAGATGACCATGGTGCAGCATCTTCGTGAGCTGCGTAAGCGTATTTTTCGGTCGCTTCTTGCAGTTGCGATTGGCGCTATCACATTGCTCATGTTGTATGAGCCAGTGCTTCGATTTTTGACGAAGCCATATCGCAATGTCTGCGCTCATAGACCTGATTTTAATTGTGATGGCAGTCTGTTTACATTAGGTCCACTCGACGGCCTCACCGCTCGAATGAAAGTAGCAACATATGGCGGCCTGATCTTGGCCCTACCTATCATTTTGTGGCAGATTTGGAAATTTATTGTTCCGGCACTTGACAAACGTGAAAAGCAATACGCGATACCGTTTATTGCGTCGTCGCTTGTTCTATTTAGTACAGGCGGATATCTGGCTTATTGGACTCTTGACAAGGCTCTTGAGTTTCTCATCTCATGGTCAGGCCCAGACGTCACGCAGGCGTATCAAATTACAAAATACATCAGCCTCGTTTCGCTGATGGGCCTTGCTTACGGCATCGGATTCTTATCTCCAGTGCTGATTGTGTTCTTGCAACTAGTCGGAATAGTGACACCGCGCAAACTTGTGAAGCATTGGCGAAATGCCATCATGTTTATATTTCTTACCGCGGCTGTCATCACACCAAGTGGTGACCCGATCAGCATGTTGGCATTAGCCATTCCGATGAGTCTTTTGTTTGCAATTGCCGTTTTGATTGGCTGGCTTCTTGTTCGCCGTCGTCCGTCAGCTTCAATATGACGCAACTCTCAGCGGAGACTGTGCGTAGTCAATTTATTCAGCGACTGAAATACGCTCCAGATCGATTTCAAGTAGAGGCAATGAATTCACTCGACGCTGGCGCGTCTGTTCTCGTTGCTGCGCCCACGGGATCTGGGAAAACTCTTGTTGCAGAATACGCAATCGACCAGGCAATGGCATCCGAGCAACGATCGTTCTATACAGCCCCTATCAAGGCGCTCTCTAATCAAAAGTTTCGGGATCTTTGTGACCTCTACGGATCAGAAAAGGTTGGACTAGTGACAGGGGATAACGCAATTAACTCAGAAGCACCGATCGTCGTGATGACAACGGAAGTATTACGAAACATGATCTATTCTTCATCACCGAGACTCGACCAACTAGGCGTCGTCATCCTCGATGAGGTGCATTTTTTGCAAGACACGTATCGAGGTCCAGTGTGGGAAGAAGTAATCATTCAGCTTCCGCTCGAGGTTCAACTTGTGTGTTTGTCAGCAACTGTGTCCAATGCCGACGAAGTAGGAACATGGTTGACCACAGTTCGGGGACGCACCGACGTAATTGTTGAAAGCAAGAGGCCTGTCGAACTCGTGAACCACTTTGCACTGGGGGACTCGAGTACGGGACGTGTTTCGATGTACGACACTATTGTGAATGGTGAGGCAAATGGTTCGGTTCGTCGCTTACTTGACTCTGAGCGTGCGATGGGTCGATCTGGCAAGGTTCGCGGACGTGGACATCGTCAACGTTTCTACACTCCGTCGCGACCCGATTTGGTTGACCTACTTTCGAGCGAGGATCTTCTACCCGCGATCGTGTTTATCTTTAGTCGCGCCCAATGCGAAGATGCAGTGAATGCCTGTATTCGTGATGGGATCGTCTTGACCGATCCAGAAGAAGAAGCCAGAATAATTCAGATTATTAATGACAAAACATCTGATTTAACGTCTGATGACCGCATAGCGCTTCGTTATGACGACTTTCTTGAGCAAGCAGGGGCTGGAATATCGTGCCATCACGCCGGAATGATTCCGATGTTTAAAGAAGCAATCGAACAGTGTTTTATCGAGGGCCTTGTCAAGGTTGTTTTTGCAACCGAAACCCTTGCGGTTGGTATCAATATGCCAGCGCGCGCAGTTGTAATTGAAAAATTAACAAAATTCACAGGCGAAAATCATATGTTGTTAAAGGCCAGTGAATTTGCGCAATTAACAGGACGCGCTGGGCGACGCGGCCTTGACGACATTGGTCACGCTGTGACATTGTGGAATCCATTCATCACCTTTGATCAAATCGGCGCGTTGGCGTTGAGTCGGAGTTTTCGCCTTTCGTCAGCATTTCGACCGACGTTCAATATGGCCGTCAACCTGGTTCGGGCTCACACGCGGCAAGGCACACATCATGTTTTGAATCTCTCGTTTGCGCAGTTTCAAACTGACAAAGATGTTGTTTTGTCAGAGGCAAATTTACAGAGCAAGAAACTTGCGGCACTTGAACTATCAAGAACCGCAACTGGGGTCTTAGAAGACATTGATGATGCTCTTCCGATTTCGATCTCTGCAACCGAACTTGAAATTGCTCTACGCGGCCTAAGACCAGGGGATGTCGTTCTTTTTGAATCATCGGTTCTACGTGGTCGGGGTGCCATCATCGCTACTGCCACACGCAAATCAGGAACACGACTGACTGTGGTCACGGCGTCGCGAAAAGTGTTGCAATTGTCAGCGAGTGACTTACAAAGCCTTCCACGTCGCTCTGGCGGAATTGACTTGCCAGTTCCGTATGAGCCGACCCAAACAGAGTTCTTGCGTGAAACCGCTAAGCGTTTAAACAAGGCCAAAATCTTTGAAGAAATCACTACGGAACAAATAATTCCCGAGTCGGCAACAGAGACGTCTCCCCGCAGCACAAGAGAACGACGTCAGCAACGGTTGCTCAATGAGATAACTCAAATGGAACAGCGAATGGCTACTCGTGCAGGTTCAGTGAGTGCGCGCTTTGATGACGTTGTCGTGGTGCTCGAAGAATTGGGTTATATCCAAGACTGGAAACTCACCGATAAGGGAATACTGCTCTCACGGGTCTTTCATGAATCAGATCTATTAATTGTTGAAGTGATTTCAAGCGGAATGCTCGACTCTTTGTCGCCGGTTGATCTGGCATCGGTGTTATCAACGGTTGTATTTGAAACTCGTGGTCCCGATAGCGGGGGACCGGTGAGGTGGCCCAATGAGACCGTGACAAACCGATTCAAACGAATTGAACGAATAACCCTGCGTTTACACGAAATTCAACGTGCCCATTCAATGAGTCTCTATCGCAAACCTGATGGGGGATTAGCGTTTGAGATCTCACAGTGGGTGGCTGGCAAAAATCTCTCAACCGTTTTGCACCCCGACCTGACACCCGGTGACTTTGTCCGCTCCGTTCGTCAATTAATTGACCTCTTGAATCAAATTGCATCTGCGGCTCCTGACGAAAAACTTCGCGAGTCAGCAGCGCAAGCAGTCAACATGATGAATCGCGGTGTCGTGGCTGCTGGAATGAGTTCTGAATCGGTGCAACTGGATCTGTAGCTGGAGCAACGTATGACGATTAAGAAAAACACAGAGTGGGGCCAAGAAGTAGCGCAATGTCCGCCTCATCAATGCGTCGGTTCAGATCATGAAATGGGCACTCACCTCAATAATCGATCTGCCAACTTTTTTGCCCTAACAGGCGGATCTCTTTTTGAAACTTTAGGTCGACCAAATGCACCAGTCGTCGGAGGCGTGGCGCATTGTCTACCGTGCGACACTATTTCGGTTTCGATCGTGGAAAGTGGCACGCAGATCAAAGTCACTGCAGTTAACGATGTTGCGATCCGCAATTCTTGGCTTCGTGGCGGTTGGTTGCGCGGCCCTGTACTGCTGGTAACAAACACAGGCATGCGTCGTGGTCGCCAGATCGCTACACGAGCCCATCCAAATGACGGTCATCTTGATGTCGTGTCAGTGGCAACAATGAATATGCGCCAGCGCATCATCGGCTGGTCTAAGGCCAAGTCTGGTAATCATGTTCCACACCCAAAGATCTTGATTTCAAGGACGACGCATCTGGATCTGGCGGTATCTGCAAAGCAGTTGATCGTGATCGACGGTCGGCGCCACAATCACGTTTCGCGCGTCACGCTTTCTATTGCCCCCGATACTGCCCATGTGCTGATTGCATCGGCCACTAATCTGTGACGCATAGATCAAAAGTTAACGAAAGGTCCAACTATGACAACTGACGCAGAGGACCTAAAGACTAAAGCGTGCTCTTTGATTGATTCGTTAGCTTCTGAACTCATTGACATAAGTCATGATATTCACGATCATCCAGAACTTAATTTTGAAGAACACTACGCAGCAGAGAGACTTGCACGCTTTGCAACACAAAAAGGCCTAGATACAACAATTGGCGCTTACGGTGTTGCAACTGGCTTTGCAGCGCAACACGGAACAGGCCCAACTGTTGCAATCGTGTGTGAGTACGACGCACTGCCCGGTATCGGACATGGATGCGGCCACAACGTAATTGGAGCAGCCGGAATCGGGGCTGCACTTGCGGCGGCTGCAGTGTGTGATTCTGCTGGTGGTTCTGTGCGCCTGCTTGGCACACCCGCCGAAGAAGGTGGTGGTGGCAAGATTTCAATGGGACGCAACGGTGCTTTTGAGGATCTGTCCGTCGCGATGATGGTGCATCCCGCAGATGCTGATCTAACAACGATCGACGCAATCGCGATACAACAACTTTTGGTCGAATACACAGGGCGCGCATCACACGCCGCTGCGGCACCCCAATACGGCCGTAATGCGCTTGACGCGGCGGTCATGGGTTACATGGGTGTTGCTGCATTGCGTCAACACATTGCGCCGACCGAACGAGTTCATGGGATATTTCTCAAAGCAGGTGACAAACCAAACATCGTTCCTCGAGAGTCATCAATGGACTGGTACGTGCGCTCTGACACGATTACAAGCTTGCAACCACTCAAAGAACGAGTATTGGCGTGTCTTGAAGCTGGAGCACTGTCTTGCGGTTGCACAATGACCCATCAATGGGATGATCGCCCATACGCCGACATGCTGACAAACGGTCCGCTTGTTGCGTCATATGTCTCAAACTCAGGCGTGCTTGGTCGAGTCGTGCGCGACCCACGCGAGAGCGGCCATGCAGTGGTGGGAAGCACCGATATGGGAAACGTCAGCCATCTTGTGCCGTCGATTCATCCGATGATTGCTATCGCGCCAGCAGGCACCGCTATTCACACAGAAGAATTCGCAAAATATGCTCGCAGCAAAACTGCAGATCAGGCAATCCTTGATGGAGCCAAGGCCATGGTGATGACGGCTATTGACTTTTGGACCTCTGCACCCAAACAGGCTCTCGTTGCGCAAGTTTTTTCACAAGAGAACTCATCTCGAGATGTGCTGTGACCAAAAGTATGGCCAATAGTATCCACAGTTAGCAGCGCGCTGACTCGTAGGCTAATAGACCGTGACCGTCTACGTTCCTGAAGAATTTACAGAGTCCGAGCAACAGATTCTGTGTCGTTATTTCACGAACCTAGATCTACCCGTTTTTGCTCTTGTCAACCTTCCAGAGGTTGTTAAGGGGGCGTTGTTTGCGCGCTACAGCCGTAGTCCACGAAGTCTACGAAGATTATTTTTGGATGAGTTTGTCGGTGATCTTGACATTAGTGGCGACCAAAACGTCGATGCCAGGATCGGACTTGAACGTGCTGAAGGATTGTATGAGAAAGTATTTTTTGAATACGGAGATGACTCGGTAGCCCAACTAGGTGGCGTGCATTTGGCGTGTGAACAAGCATCGAATATTTTAACGAAAATCTTGGAGTGGGGCCGCTTGATGAGTTACCTCGAGCAGAGCACTCGTTACATTTCTTATGACGAAAGACTCGGCGGGAGATATCGTTTTTTCCGAGATCCAGAAATCTTGGCAAGCAAGCTTGCTAATCGATACGTGGGCGACATGGATCGAATGTTCGACTCGTATAGCGCTCTAGCCAACTCCGTCACCGATCATGTTCGTCAGTCTGTTCGCCAAGCCGATGGAGTCAGTGATTTTGTATTCCGCCAAGCGACTCGTGCCAAAGCACTCGACGCAGTACGAGGCGCATTGCCTGCAGCATCACTGTCTAATGTCGGCATCTACGGAAGTGGTCAAGCCTATGAACACTTGCTTCTTCGGATGCGGGCACATCCATTGCCAGAGGCTCGCCACTATGCCGATCTGATGTTGGGGGAGTTACGTAAAGTAGTTCCGAGTTTTTTAAAGCGTGTTGACATCCCCGAACGTGGTGGAGAATGGTCTCAATATATTTCAGATACTCATGAAGACACTGCTGTATTGGTCGACGAACTTTTTAGCGATCAAATTGCGGATGACTCCGACGAAGTCACACTTGTGGACTTTGATCCTGATGGCGAAAACAAAGTCATTGCGGCGATCTGTTATTCACAATCCCACCTTCCGGAGTCGCAGATTCTTGCCCTCGTAGACGCAATGTCGGCCCAGGACAAGACATCTCTTTTGCTGGCCTATGTGGGTGACCGCAAGAACAGACGGCACCGACCCGGCCGAGCATTTGAGCGAACCGATTACCGATTTGATATTTTGTCCGACTACGGGGCATTTCGAGATATGCAGCGACATCGCATGCTGACAATTGAGTGGCAGCCTCTCACCCCGTATCACGGCTTCACGCGTCCAGACTTGCTTGTAGAGGCAGGGTGTGGTGATCAGTTTGATGAGGTCATGGAGCGCTCTAGAGGGCTCTACGAGGCCTTAGGTGACGACTTTAGGCAGCAGGCGCCTTATGCGGTCTCAATGGCCTACAGGATGCGTTATGTCATGCAATTCAATGCCAGGGAAGCCATGCACATGCTTGAATTGCGGTCATCGCCCCAGGGGCACCCGTCGTATCGGCGAGTCTCTCTCGAAATGCACCAACAGATCGCTCGCGTCGCTGGACACACGGCTATTGCCGCAGCGATGATCCACATGACAACTGAAGCACCAGAACTTGAGCGTCTTGACTCCGAACGTCGAGCAGAGCAGCGCCGTTCGTAGCAAGTTTGGGCAAGTTTCCACCGGAGACAACACAAATCACACAAACCTGGCAGATTATTCCCTGCAATGCGCCTATTGGCTCGGTTTTGTGCCTAGTATCCCGCCGCACGCTTTGTTACGAAACACACTGTGACCGAGCGGGCAAGACGTAATAGATCAGAAAGGCAACCTCATGGCTGCAAAGAAAAAGATTGTTCCGAAGAAACTGGTTGAGGCCATCGATCCAGAAGACGACGAAATAGAGGGGGCAGACCTCGATGAACTTGAGATCGATCCAGAAGCGCTTGACGACGAGGTGGACGAAGACGATGAGTTCGGCGACGACATTGACGGCTCAGGCGACATAGACGACGACGCCAGCATGGGCGCCACAATCGTGGCTCGTCCCGGCGCAAGTGATGATGACGATGAAGACGACCTCACTACACCTGATGATGTCGAAGACGACCTCAGTAAAATTCTGAAAGAGAAACTCGTTGCAACAGAAGACGAGATCAACGAAGACGATGAAGTCGAAGTTGATGAGCGCGGACTAGCCGATGACCACTTACAGCCCAAGCGAGAAGACGAGCAACTGTGCTCAAGTTGTTTCTTGCTCGTTCGAAGCGCCGCACCGATATGCCCTATTGGTGACGACGACTGTCCTATTTTTGCTAAAAAAGTATGACCACCACAGAGCCCCTTTCTGAGATGGCTACAAAAGCCGAGGCATATCTTGCAGAGTTGCGTCGACAAGCGCCAGCAGCACGCATGATCGGCGAGTTCGCCGTCAAAAAGGGCATCGAGACAGTCATGCAACGGCTTCAAATGGTCGCGCCTAGTTCTGTGCGTTCTGATGTCAAACCAACGACGGTTTTCACTGATTCACAAATTCAGATTGAGCCTCTTGATAATTACGACACACTGACGGCCCGGCAGATAATCGAAACGCTCGGCACATTGACATCCAGCCAACAGCAAAGCATTCTTGATTACGAAATCGTTAACCGCAACAGAGTCACTGTGGCGCAAGCTTGCCGACGCGCTCTCAAAGACTCGATTTAGCGTGTCGCTCGTATCGGTAGAGCGTGGTCAAGATACGGATAAAGATGTTCTACTGAATCATCGTGATCGCTCTCGAGCGGAGGGATCATCGATGCGCGGAGACATTGATGTCTTTGTCACGGATGACATCACAGACGAAGCCTTTTTTGTCGCCAGACTTGGAGACACTGTTGTGGGCACATTGGTGTGCTCTCGTTGGCGACTCAATCATTGGTGCATCAGTCATGTCTATGTCGAACCAGATGCGAGAGATATCGGCACAGCAGACGCACTTATGCATGCAGCGCTCGATTCACTGAGGTCTTCCGCAGGACGCATTTACGCTCAGGCATTGCCAGGGGATAGAGCAATGAAGAATCTCTTTGAACGGCACGGACTCACTGCGCGCACCATTGTTGTTGGACGCGACCTTAGCGACCCTTCCACTGGGGCGCGCGCTTCTCAATAAATGCAGTCAAACCCTCTTTAGTGTCCTCGGATTGCAACACGACAGCAAATTCCGAGTTGGTCAATTTTTTAAGTACGTCGTCGGTTTCGTAAGCAGCAGCGAGAACGACCTTGCGACTTGCATAAACGGCAAGGGGAGCAGCGAGACAAATCTTGTTCGCAAGTTCGAGTGCTACCTCTACAGTTTTGCCTGGCTCTGTGATTCGATTGACAAGACCCAGTTCATAGGCTCGTTGTGCAGGGAGTGGCTCACCAGTCAAGATGACTTCCATGGCGACTGCTTGTCCGATAGCGCGCGGCAATCGGAATAAACCACCAGCACCCGCGATGAGATTACGTTTTACTTCTGCCAAGCCAAAAGCAGAAATTGATGAGGCCACCACCATGTCAGAGGCGAGAACAATTTCGCATCCGCCTGCCGTTGCAAGACCGTCGACTGCGACGATGATCGGCTTCGTGCGCTCCCGATATGCGTAGCCACCAAAACCACCACGCTTGGTGCTGAGTCCGCCGGCGTCACCAGAATTGATTGCCTTTAGGTCTGCTCCCGCGCAAAACACTGGATTCTTTTGACCCTCTGTATTTGCCGTTAAGACACCGACCCATACATCAGGATCTGCTTCCATTTTGTCTATTGCTGCTTCTAAGCCTTGGGCAACGTCGCCGTTAACGGCGTTTCGTGCTTCGGGTCGGTTCAGGGTGATGATTGCTACTTGACCACGACGTTCGTACTGGACTATTTCTGACATGCCCTACACGGTAGTTGCCCACGGGTGAGTGACAAGATTCGGACGAAATTAGGCTTCAGGTTCGGGAACTATTGGCTCTTGCGCATCGACATTGCTCTCAATGATTTCAGCCACAGGCGTTGCAACTTCTGCGATCACGTCTGCAACGGCCTCGACTGCTTCTGGCGTTGCCTCGATGACAGGCGTTGCCTCGACGACAGGCGTTGCCTGTGTTTGAACTGTGACAGTTTTGGGAGTCTTGCTTGTGACGCGCGTTGGCCTGAGTGGTCGAGGCATCTGCTTTTTAGTCGCCACTGTGACGCCGAACAAGGTCGCGACCTGAGGCATGAGTGGCGCTAGGCGAGTGACCGTCTTCGTGAGTTCGTCTGTCACAGCTACTGGTAACACAGATGGCAAAATGCGAGCATGAACAGGCGAGAACGCTGCAGCCTCTAACACAATGATCCAGCGATCTACTGGAAGATCAACAGTCAGCGACGAACTAGCAGCAGCGGCAAGTTGATTGCCGAGTTCGGCCGGAAACGGATGACCAGCCTTGGGCGGCAATGAAGATGCGTTGAGAGCGCGTACAACTCTGCCGACTTTAAGCGCCATCGTTATGTCTTCAAGCCAGTTCTTGATCTCTTCTTCTTGACGACGCGCAAGTGACAGCTTGATAGCGGCTGCAAGTGTTCGAGTGGATTGATCACGAGCAATTGCGGGATCATCGCCTGCAACGATGAGGGCACGAAGATCACGAAGATCAATATCTGACATTATTTTTTCGGCTGCTTGAGCACGGTCAAGCCATTCGGCAACTCGTAAACGGGGGAGCAATTGTTCTGCAATTGCAACAAGACCGTCTGCAGGAACCACATCGCGTCCGGCTGCAACAGCCTCTGTGTTTTGTTGAGCGACTGCTGCACGAACCGCTGGCACGCCACCTTGCAATACACGCTCCGCAACTGCACGATGTGCTTCGGGCAAAGTGCCCAGGACGATGTCGACGTTGATGCGTCCAGCATGAATGCGTCTCGCCTTTGGACGCTGTGGAATCTCTTCAGGAGTTTCAAAACGTGGACGACGTGGACGATCCGAGACAGGTTTGTCTGAGCGTGGTTTATCTGAGCGTGTGCGATCGCTTGTTGGTTTGTCAGAACGTGGGCGTGATGGTCGATCGCGATCTGATGCACCGTCGCCACGATCGCGACGAGGGCCATCACTGCGTCCACTCTTTTTTTGCAACACAGATGTCACTGGTTCGAATTTCTTTTCACTAGGAATCAAGTCCAACATGCCTGCGCGAGCAGCCTTGGCCTTGAGAGATGTCATCGTCAACACGCGACTTCCGTCAAGGTCGGTCTCTATCTCGGCGCGCAAAGTCTCGTTCACGATTGCACCGTCGGGCACGACGTCTGCACCGACTACGCCCTTGGGCTCACGGGCGCCAGCGGCACGCCATGTCCATGTTCCGTCGGGACGTTTACTGGTGAGTTCAATTTCAATTCTGCGAGACATAGCGGCAACACGGTACCTGCTGATCAGCGAATTGGTACGGTAGGGCATGCCCATTTATGCACTCGGTGATCAAATTCCCAATATTCACG
>Ga0214919_10007567_pt1 | contig 14604 bp, 14 predicted proteins | sample LL1503_MetaG_FD_177994 | JGI IMG/M metagenome (GOLD analysis project Ga0214919, IMG submission 177994) | Freshwater microbial communities from Lake Lanier, Atlanta, Georgia, United States - LL-1503 | ecosystem: Environmental > Aquatic > Freshwater > Lake | place: USA: Georgia | collected... | reverse complement strand
ATCTATGAAATCCCCTACCCAGAAGCTTCATTCGATGTTGTATTGTGTCTAGGCGTTGTAAGTAATTTGCCCGACCATGACAAAATTTTCAATGAATTTAAGCGGGTGTTAAAACCCAACGGCAGGGTAATCGCCAGCTTTACGAATCATCTATTCGATATTTTTACTTTTAATCAATATACGATTGAAATGTGCGTTGATTTGATGTCTGAGGCGAAAGTTCCAGGTCAGACTATTAGCGATATTTCAGATAAGTTGCGTTCTCTAATCAGGCTGGAGGATGTTCCGACCCCTTTCAAGGCAATGTTTGATACTGATATCAATAAAGCTGGGGTTGATTTGGAGAAATATAGCCAACTCAACATTGCTGAGAAACTTCTAGCGAGAGGGTTTGGTCTTGAGGAGGTTCGTCACTATCACTATCATCCTTTACAACCAAGGTTCGAACGGCAATATTTGGATTTGTTCATGAACCACGCCCAAAGCTTGGAAACTGTCGATTACGACTGGAAGGGTGCCTTGCTTTGTAGTGCATTAGTAGCGCAATTTCAATCTTTATAGCGCGAATGCAGCGAACAAAATCTAAGTAAATGACTCACGAAATCGTTGCATTTGTTTTTGCTCGTGGTGGTTCCAAGGGGTTACCGAGGAAGAACCTTTTGCTGCTGAAGGGAAAGCCGTTGATCGTTCATGCGATTGAGTTAGGCAATTCATTACACAGAGTCAAGAAGGTTGTCGTGTCTACCGATAGCGAAGAAATTGCCGAGGTGGCGCGTAATGCAGGGGCTGAGGTGCCATTTTTACGCCCAGATGACCTCTCTACAGACGGCGCGCCTGAGTGGCTGGCTTGGAGACACGCAATAAATGCCCTGCGCTCAGCAGGAGAGCGAGTAGATATTTTTCTCAGTTTGCCACCCACCTCACCATTGCGTAGCCGTGGGGACGTCGAATATTGCTTGGATGCTTATTTGCAGCAACAAACTGATGTGGTTGTAACTGTCCGTGAGGCAGAGCGGAATCCTTATTTCAATATGGTGCGTTGTGAGCCTGATGGACTGGTTAAGCTTGCCGTTGAGGGTGATTTTCACCGCCGGCAGGATGCTCCAACTATTTATGACCTTACAACAGTAGCTTATGTAGCGCGTGCTGATTTTGTACTTTCTGCTAACCATTTATTCGAAGGTAAAGTTAGAGCGGTGCTGATTCCTCGGGAACGTGCGCTCGACATTGATCTTCCGTTGGACATGGTTGTTGCTCATGCTCTTGCTCCGTATGCCTTGGGTGCTGATGCACCTCGATTAATCTGAAAATTTGGTCTCATAATCGGCGAATATCTAAGATATTGGAAATTTAAACATGAAGAATCGATATCGAAACCTATTCGACCTGAGTGGGAAAGTGGCCTTGGTCACGGGTGGTACTGGTATCTTGGGGCAGAAATTCTGTGCTGGACTTGCCGATTGTGGAGCAAAAGTGGCCGTTATTGATCTCCATGAGACTGTGACAAGGGACTTGTCGTCGCAGCTTATGACAGATTACGGCGTTGAGAGTGTTGGAATTGCCTGCAATGTAGCAGATCCATTGGATGTTAAATCCATGGTGTATGAAGTGCAAGGGCGCCTTGGGCCGGTGGACATCCTTCACAACAATGCAGCAACCAAGGGTTCTGACCTTATCAGTTTTTTTAGAGCACCAGAAGATTTCTCGCTCGATGTTTGGCGGGAAATAATGTCGGTTAATTTAGATGGAATGTTTCTTGTTGCGCAGTCCGTTGGCTCGCTTATGGCTGCTCGAGGTAGAGGATCCATAATTCAGACCGCTTCCATTTACGGCGTGCTTGGCCCTGATCACAGAATTTATGAGGGCTCAGAATATTTAGGGCTACCAATAAATACTCCTCCAGTTTACAGTGCTTCCAAGGCGGGTGTGATTGGGTTAACTCGCTATTGGGCAACACATTGGGGCTCCAAAGGCGTTAGAGTTAACACCCTTACGCCGGGTGGAGTGGAAAGTGGTCAAAATGCTGTGTTTTCTCAGAAATACTCTAGCCGAGTGCCACTAGGAAGGATGGCTCAGGGAGAAGAGATGATAGGGGCACTGGTTTTTCTTGCTTCGGATGCTTCAAGTTACATTACTGGTCAAAACATAATAGTTGATGGGGGCCTTACTGCTTGGTGACAGTGTCTTCGACGCAATATATTTTGCATCTTTTTGCTCAACCGCTTTTGCGACGTAATGAGCAATTTAAAAATCTACATAAAGGACAAAGTTGTTATGTTTTTGGCAACGGAGCCTCTTTAAAAGGCATGGATTTATCTTGCTTTTCTGATAGAGTTTCGATTGGTTGCAACTCCCTTTTTGTTCATCAAGAGTTCAAAAAACTCGACTGTCGCTACTATTTTCTACCGGCCGCATTTCTTTTTCATCGATATCGAAAATATTATGGCTATTGGCAAAGGAATTACATGGGGGATCTATTCCAAGAAAAAATCCTCTCCCATACCAGCGTCAGCTTTTTTACGAGTTTGTCAAACTGGGTTGGACTTAGAGCAAATAATCTTTTTTTTGCGCATCATTTTGGTTACAGGGGGTGGGATTTCGGACGGGCAAACCTGGATGGATATTTCAGCTTTATGCAAGGCGGGATCTATGCAATGATTGGTTTGGCATATTGGATGGGGTTCAAAAGTATCACTCTAGTAGGGTGCGACTACGCTTTTTCGCCTAGATACAGTTCTCATTTTTTCGAAAAAGGGACGGGTCAGGAATTACAATACAAAAATGTTCCGTATGGCGGAGACTTTTTTTTAGAGTGCGCCAAGGTTATGGATATATCAATCATATTGCCCGATGGAGTTTCTTCAAAATTAATGAGCAATATTGAATATAGTGCCCACACAGGCCAACCTTTTGGCTACCGAGAGAATACAGATATTGTTTCTGGGCATGACCTAGCTTTCTTTGCTAAGCAGGGTTCATACAATGTTTAATGAATTAATCTAATTCTGGAGCAAATATGCCTGTTAATAATAAAAATAAAGCTAAAGATCAAATTAGACTCAATTACTGGAACGAAAATTATGTTCAGTATTGGAAATCTAGGGTGACAGAGGCCAATGCTTCGAAGTCTGAGGGATCTTCAATGGTTGCAGGTGATGTGGCTACGGCTGGTGATGTGCGGTATAAGCAGGCAATAGATCTCTTGGGAGTTAATCCACGCCATCGCTTGCTAGAGTTGGGATGTGGCTTTGGGCGTAGCTTGCCAGTGTTGAGTCTGCTTGCCTGCGAAGTGGACGCAGTCGATATTTCCAAGCAAATGATCGAAACTGCTGAACGAGAATACTCAGATATCAATATTAATTTTCATGTCTCGCCCAGCGAAGATATGCCCTTCAGGGACGAAAAATTTGATCGCATTGTCTGTTTTGCAGCCTTTGACGCTATGTTTCAAAAAGAAGCTTTGATCGAAATGCATAGAGTCACTAAACTTGGCGGCCGAATACTGCTGACTGGAAAGAGCGACAACTACTACCCAGATGATCGTAAAGCATATGAAGCAGAGTTAGGTGCAAGAGCCAAGGGGCATCCAAACTATTTCACTGATGTTCCCAAGTTACTAGCCGATTTGGGGCATTTTGGATTTGGAAAGGTTCACGCCATATATTATGAGCGTCGGGGAGACTTTGCAGACGGTCATGGAAGTACAGTATTGCCACTTCAATTTTACGAATATCTTCTTGTGCTAGAAAAGAAAGGGCCTTGTAAGCCAAATTCTGAAGTGGAGTACTGCAGAGATATTTCTAGAACATTTCTACTGCAACATGAAATAGTGTCGGTGAGCAAGTAATCTTATGTTCGAAAACGCATGCCTTTTAATCACTGGAGGAACAGGCTCTTTTGGAAACGCTGTACTCAATCGATTTCTGCAGACTGAAATACGGGAAATCCGTATATTTAGTCGTGATGAAAAGAAGCAGGACGACATGAGGAAGAACTTTTTGCATCCAAAACTAAAGTTTTATATAGGTGACGTTCGTGAATACAGTAGTGTCTCTGCTGTTATGCGAGGGGTGGACTATGTTTTTCATGCAGCTGCACTAAAGCAGGTGCCTTCTTGCGAATTTCATCCCTTGGAGGCGTTACGTACCAATGTGCTTGGAACAGAGAATGTCCTTGAAGCCGCTATCCTAGCCGGTGTCAAGCGAGTGGTGTGTCTGAGTACGGACAAGGCGGTCTACCCTATAAACGCAATGGGGATAAGCAAGGCGATGATGGAAAAAGTCATGGTTGCTAAAAGTCGTGGCCTTGACGATATGAACACGGTAATCTGTGGAACACGTTACGGGAATGTGATGGCTTCTAGAGGTTCGGTCATTCCCTTGTTTGTGAATCAGGTAATGGGTGGTAATCCAATCACAGTTACAGATCCAGGCATGACGCGATTTATGATGACGTTGGACGATGCGGTGGACCTAGTTCTCTATGCTTTCGAAAATGGGGGAAATGGCGATATCTTCGTACAAAAGGCGCCAGCTGCGACGGTAAAAGTCCTTTATGAGGCAATTTTTGAGTTGCTGGGTAAGCCCAATCACCCTGTAAATGTGATTGGCACTCGCCACGGTGAAAAACTTTATGAAACATTGCTCGGGCGAGAAGAGATGGCGTGTTCGGAAGATCTTGGCGCATACTATCGGGTGTGTCCCGATGGGCGTGATCTCAACTATAGTAAGTTCATGGATCAAGGCGAATACCGCCTGACTTATAGTTCACATGGTGATGACTACAACTCGCACAACACTAAGCAGCTCGACCGTGATCAGATGAAGGCCTTGTTACTAAAGTTAGTTTTCATGCAGAGTATTGCACTTGGTGAAATTATCGATCCTGAGTTCTGAATCTCAATGCGTGTCTTGATTACTGGCTCCAATGGCTTTATCGGCAAAAATCTGAAGTTGCGATTACGTGAGCGAGCAGACGTACAGGTAGTCTGCTTTAACCGTATACATGGATCCAAGCACTTAGTTGAGTTATTAAATGGGGTCGACTTCGTCTTTCATTTGGCTGGAGTCAATCGAACTCCGGACCCTACTGAGTTCGTAAACGGTAACTTCGAATTAACTTGTGATTTGTGTCGGGCAGTGGCCGAATCAGTTCGATTGACCGGAAAATCTATTCCAATCATTTACACATCATCCATACAAGCAGGGCAAGACAGTGCTTATGGACGGAGTAAATACAGAGCAGAAGAGGTGTTGAGGTCCACAGGACGTGAATTCTTGTTTCCGGTGCATGTATTTCGTCTTCCCAACGTTTTTGGTAAGTGGTGTCTACCTAATTACAACTCAGTGGTTGCCACCTTCTGTCACAACATTACGCACAATCTTCCTATTCACATTAACGATCCTGATGCAGTTTTAAGACTAGTCTACATAGACGATGTCTTAGATCAATTTATACAACTTATGGATGGAGCAACGCGTACAGTTGACTCAGATTGTTTTGAGATGATTAAGCCAGAGTACGTTAAGACAGTAGGTGAATTAGCAAGACAGATTCGTGCTTTCTTCAATAGCCGAAGTTCCTTGGTTACAGAACGAGTTGGTGAAGGCTATGTGCGGGCGCTTTACTCAACCTATTTAAGTTATTTGCCAGTTAAGGAGTTTGCTTACGATATTCCTAAATATGAAGATAGTCGAGGTGTTTTTGTAGAAATGCTAAAGACGCAAGATTCCGGTCAGTTTTCTTTTTTTACGGCGATATCTGGGGTTACTAGAGGAGGGCACTATCACAACAGTAAAACAGAAAAATTTCTGGTAATAAAGGGCAAAGCATTGTTTCGCTTTCGTCATATGCTCAGTGCGAAAGATCATGAATTACGAGTCTCAGGTGACAATTTACAGATTGTTGATACGGTGCCTGGTTGGACGCATGACGTTACTAATATTGGGCAGGAAGAATTGATCGTCATGATTTGGGCTAACGAAATCTTTGATCGAACTGCTACAGATACCTACGACTCGCCCCTTTTACCGTATGAGAAAAAGTAAAAATGTTACTTAAGAAATTAAAAGTAATGACTGTTGTTGGCACAAGACCAGAAATCATCAGGCTATCGCGCACAATAGCCTGCCTAGATGTACATTGCGAGCATGTATTGGTGCACACTGAACAAAATTATGACTATGAATTAAACCAAATTTTTTTTGACGATCTTGAAATCAGAAAACCGGATTACTTTCTCAACAGCGCCTCTAACTCTTCTAGTGCGGCCAACACCATAGGCAATCTCATAACGTCTGTTGATAATGTTTTGGCTGAAGCTAAGCCGGACGCTTTGTTAGTCCTTGGTGATACCAACAGCTGTTTGGCGGTAATTCCTGCTAAAAAGCGCAAGATTCCGATTTTTCATATGGAGGCCGGTAACCGGTGTTTTGATCAGCGTGTACCAGAAGAAACAAATCGTCGCATCGTAGACCATACTGCAGATATCAATCTCACTTACAGCGCCATTGCTCGTGAATATTTGTTACGCGAAGGGTTACGCCCAGACCAGATTATCAAGACTGGTAGCCCAATGTACGAGGTGCTAAATCACTACATGTCAAAAATAAATGCTTCTAATGTCTTGAGTCGCCTAAGTTTATTGCATCAGCAATACTTTGTTATCAGTGCACACCGAGAAGAAAATATCGAATCAGTGAATACATTCGAAAAATTGGTGTCTGTAATGAACATGGTTGCCGAAAACCATGGCTTACCAGTGATCGTATCCACACACCCCCGCACCCAGAAGCGAGTGGATGACAGTAGGGCTCAATTCCACCCCTTGGTTCGTTTGATGAAGCCGTTGGGTTTTCATGATTACGTGAAGTTGCAAATAGAAGCTAAAGCAGTGCTATCTGATAGTGGCACAATCAATGAAGAGTCCTCAATTCTTAATTTCCCTGCTCTCAATCTACGTGAAGCACACGAGCGTCCAGAAGGCATGGAGGAGGCAGCGGTGATGATGGTTGGGTTGGATCTTGATAGGGTTAGTCAAGGATTGTCAATTTTAAAAACTCAACTTCGTGGCGTTGAGCGTAGTCTTCGACTAGTTGGGGACTACAGCATCCCTAACGTTAGCGAAAAGGTGGTGCGTATCATCCACAGTTATACCAATTATGTGAATCTCATGATTTGGAAGAAGCCCTGACTTAGGTATGCGAATACTTGTCGTTAGCCAGTACTTCTGGCCAGAAAACTTTCGTATCAATGATCTTGTTAAAGAGTTGGGTAAACGCGGTCACCAGGTTACTGTCCTGACTGGCGTACCTAATTACCCGACGGGTAAGGTGTTTAGTGCTTACCTTATAACACCTGACAATTTTACTGAATACGAAGGTGCAAAGGTTGTGAGAGTTCCAATGTTCTTGCGTGGGAATGGCAATTTTCGCCTAATGTTGAACTATCTGAGTTTCGTTTTGAGCGGATGTGTTTGGGGCATGTGGTGCTTGCGAAATATTGAAGTCGATGTGATTTTTGTTTTTGAACCTTCGCCCGTGACTGTAGGTTTGCCTGCGGTGATGTTGAGCAAGATTAAGCAAGCCCCAGTCGTATTTTGGGCGCTAGACCTTTGGCCAGAGACTTTGGCTGCTGTAGGTGCGGTGAAATCAATACTCGTTTTGAGGTTGGTAGGTCTGTTAGTCAGTTTTATTTACAACCGCTGCACACTAGTACTGGGACAGTCCCGGGGGTTTTTGGCCAGTATTTCCAACTACTGTAGCGACAAGACAAAGGTTCGGTATTTCCCTAGCTGGGCAGAAGAAGTATTTTTGAACACGAAAGTGATGCTCGCACCAGAGATCCCTGAGGTGAGCAACATGTTTACGATAATGTTTGCAGGAAATATAGGTGAGGCACAGGATATGCCAGCGGTGCTAGCTGCCGCTGAAAGCTTAAAAGCCTACCAAACAATTCGTTGGATCATTTTGGGTGACGGAAGAAAGTCGGAATGGCTTAAGTCAGAAGTTATAAAGCGTGGCTTACAAGACAGGGTATTTATGCTAGGTCGTTTTGATTTAGAGCGAATGCCTTCTTTTTATGCGCATGCTGATGCATTGCTAGTTTCTTTGAAGAGAAACTCATTATTCAATATAACAATCCCAGGTAAGTTGCAGTCGTACCTTCAGTTCGGAACTCCTGTTATTGGTATGCTTGACGGCGAGGGGGCTGCGGTGATTCGAGAGGCTAAAGTTGGCCTAACCTGCGATGCGGGTGATAGCGTTGGATTGGAAAAAGCTGTATTAGCTTTAGCGAATATGCCGTTAAAAAAAAGAAAGCGATTGGGAGTCAATGGTCAAATTTACTCTGAAAAAGAGTTTGGACGTACGAAACTTATGGGTCTCCTGGATGAGCTTTTATCCGAAGCAGTTAAAATTCACTCTCAGGAAAATTAATCTGTTTGAAATTAAATTGGGTTTACTAAAAGGGTCCCAGCTGTTTGCTTAGAGCTAATTTTTAGATACTTATAAATGCCAACATGAAAAGAATATTTGATATTTTTTTAGTGATTTTTTTCGCTATAGTTTTTATATTCCCATTTTTATTCATTTCAATATTAGTTTTAATTACTTCTCCTGGACCAATACTTTTTTGGTCTGAGCGTGTTGGGCGAAACAATCGTTTATTCAAGATGCCAAAGTTTCGTAGTATGGGTATTGATGCCCCCCTCGTGGAGACAAATTTGCTAGAGCACCCCGAAAAATGGCTGACGCCTATTGGGTCGTTTATTCGAAAAACTAGCTTAGATGAGTTGCCCCAGCTGTGGAGTATCCTAATTGGCGACATGAGCTTTGTTGGACCTCGTCCAGTAATTTCCAATCAAATTGACATTATCGTCTTACGTACAAGTTGCAATGTTCATAAGTTATTGCCTGGCTTGACTGGTTGGGCACAGATTAATGGCAGAGATAATTTACCAACTCATCTAAAAGTCAAACTCGATGAGGAATATATGCTTCGAAGCTCTTTTTTTTTCGATTGTAGGATTTTGTTAACTACAGTGATTAAAGTCTTAACAAAAGAAGGTGTTTGCCATTAAAGGTAATAACCCCTTGGGGTACTGCATTACTAAAAGTGAATCGTTGCTTGATAATTAGCTGGTAATCGTCCCCCAGAAAACAAATGGGGTACAAAACGCTCGCAGAGATGTTTCATCTATCACTTAAGCGCGTTGCGCTTCGAACTTGAATCCGCCATTTAATAATTAAGCTCTTTCCAACTTTAAATCAACAACATGCTGAAATTTTTTAAACATCTTAAAGCCCTTAATCGACAACGCATTACAAATCGACGAAAAGTGAAATTTGAAACTGTCTTAAGTAATAAATTTGATAGAGCCAATTTAGAACTTGAATATCTGAGAGCACTTTTGGCCAAAACGTCAGAATTAGATTTAGCAGGAGAGCCCTTAAAGAAATTTGCCGTTTATTCAACATACTTTGGCGCTTCCACTACAAAAACTTTTAACAAAGCCAAAATAAACACTCAGTTTGATCACTATTTCATTTCAAATAATGAGCATATTCTAAAAATTACGCAAGGAATCGGCTGGCATCCTATTTTTGTTAAATTACCATTATCAAATAATCGTGTTTTATCAGCGCAGCAATCAAAAGTACCAAAGGCATTGCCACATTTGTTTCCTGCACTGAATAATTATGAACTCCTTTTGTATGTTGATGACAAAATAGAATTTGACGCTTGCAAAATTTACGGGCTATCTGACTCTTTAATGCAAAATAATTATGCGATGACTATTCGTGAACACCCTTCAATTAATGCAAATATTCTCAATGAATTTGCTGTTTCTATGATCCAGCCTAGGTATCAATCGCAAAGGGATAAAGTAGTTGAATATATTACGCAAGAAATTAAGCGTGGGCGTGATCTTCAAGTTAATCACCTTTACTGGACTTCTGCAATTCTAAGAAACATGCATCATCCAGATACTAAAAAAATTGGCGAAAATTGGTATCAAGACATTCTTGATTGCGGAATTGAATGCCAAATCTCTTTTGACTTTATTGCACAGCAATATAAAACCATTGGAATAATGCCTCAAGATATTACATAGCTATAAATTAGAAGTATTTTTTTCAATATGAATTTTCTCACCCAATAATACGGACAAAATAATACCTATAAACGCCGAAAGGAAAGTCAGATTTGTTATTTCTGTGAAAAGGCCTGCAAAAAATAAATGGGTAATCACTACGAGCAACGTAATGGATATGACCCTATGTTCTTTATTAACCTTCATACCAATACCTTTGATTGCATTATGAAAAACTAATCCAAATAAACTTAAACTTGCGATCAAACCCCAAATTCCAGATCTTACGCTACTAGTAATAATTTCATTGTGAAATCCGTGCTTTGGGGATAAACGTGCAATTTCGCTTGCATATTGGGTGAATTCCATTCTGTTCATAGAAATCATCCAAGACAGGTCACCCCAACCTGTCCAAGGTCGTTCTAAAAAGTACTCGATTCCCATCCTATAAAACGATAATCGCATTGCAACTGATGTATCGTCATTAATTTCATGCAATTTGTAATTTGATACTTCTTTCAAAGCAAGCAATAGTTTATTAAACAGGAAAGGGTTACATTTAAATAAAACTGCTATCGTCGCCAATAAAAAAAAGATGAAAATTAATGTTTTCTTTATATTAAATTCATGCTTTAATGCCAGCCAAAGAATTAGAATAAATGGTGGAAAACTTACCCATCCAGTCCTTGCTCCACTAGTTATCGACAAATAAAAGCCAATAAAGATTGAAGCAAGGTTAAGTAAAATATTTAATTTACTAAGACTTTTATAATAAAATACCAATCCAATAATTGATAGCATTGAAAATAGCAAGGTGTAAGTTGAGAAAGTTAATGGGTCAACAAAGTAAGTTGTTCGGTATGCCCCCCAATTTGTCGCTGGGTAATAATTTCTAGAGATAAATACGATTAGTATAGCAATAGGAATTGACCAACAAAGCCAGATTTCGACAATGGAAGCTGTTTTTTCCCCCCAGACGCATCCTTGCGATATAGCCATTAAAATTGGTACACATAAAAACATTCTAATAGGCGCATCATAATTATTGGGATAAAATTCCAACCTGAGGAGCTGACTAACAGCAATTGCAAAAAAAGGTGCAATAAGTATCAATATGGATAAAAAGTAAGATCTTATCCATAATTTTCTAAGTGAGTTATAATCAAGTGTGCTCTTTAAATATACTAGCGAAATTATAAATAGCGTAAATAATATTGCATTAGCACTATGTTTCATTGAAAGGAAGAGTGCCGGCATTAAAATTAGGCCAGACTTAATTAATAATTTAATCAAAGTTCAGTGAACAATTAGTTTAAGATATAAAGTGATCGAGTAAGGCACTATATCTATAGTTTAGAAATTTAAGACATACGAAAATGATCGAATTTTGAAACATTTTCTAGACAGACATTGTCGCCTATTTTTTTTGGATTTTAATTGAAAAACTTTACTGTTACTTTTGCCACCCATAATTGCCTAGATTACACCAAAAAGTGCATAGACAGTCTGCTGGCATCTGGGGTAGACGCCAAAAGGATCGTCGCAGTTGATAATGCCTCTACCGACGGCACCCAAGATTACTTGCAACAACGTTGCTTAGGTAGTGCAATTTTGAACCGCCAAAACCTTTCTTGCGGAGCAGCATGGAATCAAGGTATCTTAGCGCAACAAAGCGAATGGACTATTGTAATGAACAACGATATCGTTGTCTCACCTGGATTTGCGCAGCGTTTGATTGAATTTGCTTCAACAAACCGACTCAAACTCGTCTCCCCTTCACGCATTGACGGAACTGCAGACTACGACTTCACTAAATTTTCCGAACAAGCGCAGCTGACCACGGCCAAGGCCGTACGTCTAGGTTCCAGCAACGCCATTTGCATGTGCATTCACTGGTCGCTTTTCAGCCAAATTGGCTTTTTTCGTGCAAATCCCGCGTTGCTGGGGTTTGAGGATGGTTTGTTTTACAACGAAGTGCGCAAACATGGCATTTCTCATGCCACCACTGGTAGCGTATGGATTCACCACTTCGGCAGCGTGACCCAAGAGCATATGAAAATGGTTTTAGGCATAAAGAGCCGAGATGTGTTGATCAATATCAATGACCGTAAGCTCTATGGGCAAAGTTGGCTTGATCGAAAGTTATACCGACACCGCTTTAAGCGTGCTCACATAAAATGGCGTAGTCAAGAATTTCAAGAGTATGGAATGACACTTCATGGAACACGCGATAAAAATATGTTTATTTGGCTTTAAACAACTTCGTTGACAGATTTTATAAGGTCGATCCCTTTCTTTTAAAGTAGCCATCCAAAATCTAGTTTTACTGTTGTAAGAACACTTAATCTTACGACTTATCGAAAGTCTGGATGGATGCTTTTAAGACAATGTCCATTCTCAAAACGTCGGTTACCTTGCGTGTACGCTACAACTGCACTCGCTCTTTTGCTTGCCGCTTTACTTTCTTGTGTCGGCTTATCGCAAGGCTTTAATTCCTATGTGGTCGATTAAAATGAGTTAGCCCCCTGAAACACAGTCCCGTCGGTATTCCTTAAACTAACAACTAGGAATATGACTATGGATATGACTATGTCTTCAGCAAGACCCGATCGGGTTGGTAATCGTCCCCTAGAACCAAAGGCGTGAGAAGTAGAATTTTTTCCAATGGAAGAGGTTCGCAGGCTTGTTTAGGGCGATAGCCCTTTGCACGGCGATTAAGCACAAGTTCACAGCTAATGCTGGACTTATTGCACTCAAGCACCTTGGCAATCTCGGACTGGTTGTGTCCGGCTTTCGTAAGGGCGTGAATCTGATATCTTTCGGCTTGGCTGGGATGTTTGTAATTCATGGGCAACTTCGACTGGCAGGTCAAGAACACTTGAATGCTAAGCATTCTCAGCCTCCTAACCATTAGTTAATCAAAGTTGTACCTCGTGCTTGAGTCCGCCAATTTTAAAGATTGTGTCGATGAAATATAAAAGCATGGGCATTTATTAACCAATAACTTATTCCTAACAGGCCCATGCAACTACATAACGAAAAAAATGTTACAAAAGTTGAGGGGTTTAATTGCAAGTCGATAAAAATAGGCACAATTAAAACACCACTCTGAATCATCACTAATCCCATACACAGGCAAGAGTACTTATTAACATTGTGGTTCTTAAATGGCAAATGGCTAAATGCCGCAGCCAAACAAGCACTTCCCTGCCAAAGCACCAGCGGCAACAAATAAGGCCACACGCCTAGCCATTGATCGCCCAGCCAACCCATCTCCAGCGCAACCGCGCACCCAGTGCCTAATAGCGCCACGCTAGCAAAACCTGCCAACCCAACCCACAAAGGGTTGGTGCGCGCATGTTGGGGTTGCGCCAAAAGCACCTGCGCCCAAGCCATATGGACCACTGCAGGAACAAAGCCCATCACGCGAAGTGGTGCGGCCATCCACCCAGTTTCTTGCGCGCCGTACAAACGCTGCCATACCACCACAATGGCTGTGGCGAGTAATCCATCGGCCAGCGTATGTGCCATGCGCAAGGTGGATGAGCGGTTATCTCCAGAGACAGGAGTAATGGATGCATCCGATGGGTCTTGCAGGGCTGATGAAAGTGCAACTTCAACCGTTTTGGTCGATACGTTGTCAAACTTGGCTTGCCAATGGGCAAGTAGCGAAGGCAATAACCAAGCCGCACCCACGGCATAACCCAGCAATGCAGCAGCCAACAGCGCTGGCCCGCTACATTGCATGAAAACCGCAGTAACAGCAACCAGCAAAGCCATCAACGGAGGCAATACACGAACACCAGCCTGTGCCCAAGCACCAACCATACGCAAGCGCATGGTTTGCGCGAGCATCCATGTCAATTGACACAACGACAGCAAAAGTGCCCACAACAGTGCGTTTAAAAACGACAAGCCACTCCACCAAACAGCCAAAGCAGCAACAGGCGAGAGCCACACAAAACGTTGCAGGCTGGAAAACCAAGCGTGTCGTGCGTCATCAATAACGGAAGCGCCATGGTTCGCCAGCAATCGCAATGGCGTTTGCGCCAGTGCCAAAGTGGTCCAGAAAAAACCAATTTGGCTGATCACAGAAAACATGCCCACTTCTTCTGGCGAGAAGTAGCGCAACATCAGCAATGCCAAAGCGATTTGCAGCGCAAACGCTACAGCGCTAGACAAAGCAACAATTTTGCTGGTGATGTTCATCGCAATATTGTTCGCCACAAAGGAAAGGTGTCGAGCACTTGTGACCAAGCCAGTGCACGCACATCAGGTACTACATAAGGGTAGGCATCTAAAGCTTCACCAAAACTAGTGGTCAGCGATGATGCATCATCATTGAGCAAATAAAAGTTCGCCTTGTGCTGCGCCATGAAGTAACGCACCCAAGGGTAAGCATTGCTCACCACGCGCAAACCCGTCGCGCAATATTCCAGCACTTTGGTGGAAGTTTGTTGCTGATACGGTGTGACGTTGGGCACCAAGTTCAAACCAAACCGCGCGCGGCG
>Ga0214919_10007566_pt1 | contig 14606 bp, 12 predicted proteins | sample LL1503_MetaG_FD_177994 | JGI IMG/M metagenome (GOLD analysis project Ga0214919, IMG submission 177994) | Freshwater microbial communities from Lake Lanier, Atlanta, Georgia, United States - LL-1503 | ecosystem: Environmental > Aquatic > Freshwater > Lake | place: USA: Georgia | collected... | reverse complement strand
CAGGCCATGGGCGAGGCCTTGCTCGAGCGTGAGTTTGAAATTCGCCCAGATTCCTTCGCGTCGATCATGCGCAAGGCAGTTTCGGAAACAGTCAAGGGTGACCAGTTCAAGATTCGTTTGAATCCCGAGACTGCCGATGCCTTAGCAAAATCAGGCATAAAGGATCTGGATGATCATCTGGTCAAGGACGCACAAGTTCCAGCTTGGGAATTTCGTCTTGAATCGCAATTGAGCGTCGTTGATGTTCAAGCCAAAAAAATGGTGAAGAATCTTCTGAGCCAGGCTGATGTGACATTGTTTGCCAAAGACGAGAAAGCGAGCTGACCGTGGAAGACTCTGCAAAATCTTCAGTCAGCCTGAGGCGTTTTTCCCGTGGTGACCTCGCGCGGTCTTTTTCCCATATCAATTGGGATCCCCGTGGCAAAGTTTGCGACGTCGTTGGCACGGTCGTCGAAGCATTTCTGCCGGGCGCACAATTGGGCACCATTGTGTCCATCGCAATCGGTGGCCATCAAGGCGAAGTTCTGGGTGAAGTGGTTGGATTCCGGGGAGATCGCTCTCTGATACTGCCGTACAACAGCTTGGGAGGAATTGCCCCTGGCTGTTCTGTGGCCGCCATCCACCGGTTTGATCAGGTTACCGTCGGAGATCATTTGATCGGCCGGGTGCTGGACCCGATGGTGCAGCCTCTGACGGGGACCTTGGGCTCACTCGACGGCGCCGAGACCGCTATTGTTCCGCTAGATCGCGACGCACCCAATCCGATGTTGCGAAAACGGATCGACGGACAGTTGACACTTGGCGTGCGTGCCATGGACAGCATGCTCACTTTTGGTGAGGGCCAGCGCATTGGCATCATGGCTGGATCCGGCGTTGGAAAGTCAGTTTTGATGGGCATGATTGCCCGGGGTTCTTCCGCCGATATAAATGTCATTGGCCTTATTGGTGAGCGGGGACGAGAGGTTCGTGAATTTCTTGAACGCGACTTGGGAGCCGAGGGTCTTGCCCGGTCGGTTGTGGTTGTTGTAACCGGGGATCAGTCGCCGTTGATGCGTCTTCGTGGGGCAAGGCTTACGACCGCCATAGCCGAGCACTTTGCCGCCAAGGGCAAACGGGTTCTCCTGATGATGGATTCCCTGACGCGAGTGGCGATGGCACAACGAGAGATTGGACTTGCCGTGGGTGAGCCGCCGACGACCAAGGGCTATCCACCTTCGACGTTCTCACTTCTTCCGCGCCTTCTTGAGCGTTGCGGCCCAATGCCGGAAGGTTCTGGAAGTATCAGTGGGCTCTATACGGTTTTGGTGGATGGTGACGATTTCAACGATCCCATCCCTGATGCCGCACGGTCAATTCTTGATGGACACATCAATCTTTCACGGTCTATGGCAGCAAAAGGGCATTTTCCAGCCATTGATATCGTGACCAGTGCCAGCCGGGTGATGTTTGACATTGTTTCCAAGGACCATTGGGCCGTGGCAAACAAGTTGCGATCCCTCCTGGGCGTATACGAGGAAAATTTCGACTACATTCAGATTGGAACCTATCAGCCTGGATCGAATCCGAATCTGGACTTGGCGATTCAGTTGATGCCGCAGATTGAGCGTTTCTTGAAACAGGACATCGATGAACTTTCGACTTTTGATGAAGCCCTTGCTGGATTGCGCGGGCTGATGGCCGGCAGGATCTAATCAGAATTGCTGGGAGCTGAATGCAAAAACACCTCAAAAAGATTTCCCGTCTGGACCCCGTTATCGGGATCAAGCAAAAGAGGGTTGACGATGAGGCTGTGGTTTTAGCTGGGATCCGCAGGGAAAAAACAAAAATGGAATCAGAATTGTTCGCCTGGCAGGAACGGTATTTAAACGGGGTTGGCCGGTTGAATGCTGAACGCGAATCGGCAGCCCGCGGTATGTTGTCGGCGTTGGAGTCTGCGGTTGATCACGCACGTGAAACACTGTTCAAGCTTTTTCAGAAGCTCAAGGAATTTGACAGCATTGAACATTCCCAAATGATGCAGCTTACAATCGTTCAGCGTGAATTGAGTGCTGTCGAACAACTCCAGGAAGTGCACAGGATTAAGTTCAGAAAAGATCTTTCCCGCCAGGAGCAGAAAGCTCTTGATGAAGTTTCACTCCGCAGATTCTCGCAAGCGAGGGCAAACCAATGATTCGCACAACAGAACATAGAGTTGGTGGGTTTCCAGTCTGGTTCAAATGGGTTGCTGGCATCAAGCTAAGTTTGTTGGTTGTTTTTCTTGCCATCCAATCCGGGGCAGTTCGTTTTGGCGAGATAGGCCTTCAGGCGGCTGAGGCAGGATCGGCTGCTTCAATTGATCCCGCTGCGGGCAACGCTGTGAAACCGAACGCGGATGGCGCTCGTAAAAGTTTCCTTGATGACCTTCTTGAACTACCGGCTCTCAACCGTGAAAAACTGCAGAAGGAAGATGTCGCCCGCTACTTGAGTATGGCTGACCGAAAAAAAAAGCAGATTGACGAGCGGGTCACGATGCTTGGCAGGCGAGAGAGGCAGCTTCAAGGCTTGGAGAAATCGATTGACGATAAGTTGAAACGCCTCGATGACGAGCGCAAATTCTTTGCTCAAAGCATTCAGCAAGAAAAGGATTTGAAGGGTCAACGCCTCGACAAACTCGTTGAACTTTACGACAAGATGGAACCGAAAAAGGCAGCGCCCGTCATTGAAAAAATGGACGAGGATTTGGTGGTAGCATTGTTTAAGCGCCTCCGGCAGAAGCAGGTCACCTTGATCCTTGAAACGATGAGTGCCGACAAGTCGGTAAAGCTCAGCGAATATTTTGGGCGGGTCCGCTCCGGGAAGGAGTATGACTTGCTGAAGGAAATGAACTCATCTTTGCGTCAGGAATTTGCAGACTGCAAGGGACTCCCGAAGGAAAATCTGGCAGAGACCCCTGGCGCGAAGCCCGCAGAACTTGGTGTATCTGATCCCGCAGCAAAACCCGTGACGGCTTCTTTGCCCGCGGCATCAGCATCACCCGCTGCTGTAGTGGCACCTGCGGCATCACCATCGCCATCGCCATGATTCACCGCGCTTTGTCACCTACTCTAGCTATGGTCTTTGCGGCTTTGTGACACCGTCAAGATGGCCGCTCCAAACAGCCACATCAGGGCACAAAGCACTTGGCCCATCGAAAATGGACCGATCACAGTGCCGAGTTGCGCGTCCGGCTCGCGGAAAAATTCAGCAACAAATCTGAAACTTGCGTAGCCAAGAAGAAACGTGGCCGAGACGACACCTGTTTTTGGCTTTTTCGAATAGACGAACAAAGTCAGTGCGAGCAGGAACCATCCTTCCAAAAAAGATTCGTAAATCTGCGATGGATGCCGGGCAAGTGGACCACCGGTCGGAAAAACCATAGCCCACGGGACATCAGTGACGCGGCCCCACAACTCCCCGTTGATGAAATTACCAATCCTGCCAAAACCTAAACCCACGGGGATGATCGCAGAGACGTTATCCGCCAAGCTCAAGAATTCAATTTTGTTTCGTTTGCAGAAAAGAAACAGACCCAACACCACGCCCGTCAAGCCACCGTGAAAGGACAAGCCGCCTTGCCATATCATCGGAATCTCACTCAAGTGATGCCGGTAGTAATCAAAGTTGTAGATGAAAACGTAGGCGACCCGCGCGCCAAGGATCATTCCAATTAGACCGTAAACAAGACTGGTTTCGACCTGTTCGTCAGTCATCTTCAGCCTGCCCTTGCGCACGGCCCGGCGCAGAAACAGGAACACAGCCACGAGGCCGATGATGTACATGAGCGAGTACCAACGCAGTTGGAACGGTCCGATGGTAAAAATAGCCGGGTCAATATTCGGATATGTCAGCATTTTTTGCCCTTTTTGTTGTGGAAAGCGTACCGGACAGAGGGGGCGTGCTGCAACCGTGAAAATATCCTGTTGTGTGCTAAACTGGAATTATCCCTAAACAGGTTGCAGATCATGGATGAGAAGCGCGACATGTCGGCCGCCCAGCTTGCGCGGGTCTTGCGCGAAGCCCGCGCCAACGGCGCTCCGATGGCTGAAGTCATCGAGCGTGGTTTCGCCGCAATCAAGTCACGCACGCCAGAATCCACACTGCCGGCTCGCGCCGAGGTCCAAAGTGCCGCGCCCGGTGCGCAAGACGCAGCGCAACTTCGTAAAATGCTGTCTGCCCTGATCAATTCTGGTGCGAAGTGGCCACAGCTTCAGCCAATTGCCTGGAAGCTATTCATGCAGGCCCCCGCTGATGTGTCCGCCGCGCATTTTCTTGAACTTTGCGCCCTTCACGGCAGTAAGCAGGACCTTCTCGATCTGGCGACAACCCTGCGCGAGGGCCGCCATGGCTATTACCTGCACTTGCATCCGTCGGTTCGCGAGCGCCTCGCGGTGATGGCCTGGAGTTCCGGGCATTTTGACCTTGTCGCCGAATCGCTGATTCGGGCCCGGGAATCTACCCAACTGATGCCAACGGAGCGCCTGCTAGTATTTTTATTTCTCGTGAGTGGCAGTGATCCTACCCCCGCCTTTATGTATTTCCGCGCTCATCGCGCCGTTATCCTGGATGCCAGCAGTTTATCTGATGCTGGTCCTGGTGCATCTTACGATGACGTTGTCATGAAGGCGGCACGTTTAGCGCTGGATCTTGGTTTTGATTTTGATGTTCGAGATCTGGTCCGCTTGATACCAAAGAACAGCGACCGTTATCATGAGGCCGTTGAATTGCTCAACCAGACGGTCAGGGAATCTCCCGCCGCCGCCGCCGATCCGCTGGAAGTACAGTTGAGCGAGGGGACTTGGCCGCAGCGCATTGAGGTTCTGGAGCAGCGTCTGGCTTCCGCCCGCCGCTCGGCCGGATCGCGCGATGCTGGGCGCGCACGACTTAACGAAGTCCTCAAGGTTGCCCTGAATCATCTGCCACGAATACCAGAAGCGTGGGCGCAGTTTTCAGAGATGATCGTGTTGAATCGCGACTTGGCAGGTATTGTTCCCGGACTCTATGCCACGCTGCAGGCAAATGCCTTGACCTTCCACCCTGCCCCACTTGATGCCGCGCTCTGGCAAGGGCCGCTGAAAGTTACTGGTGATTCGTCAAACCTTCTCGATGCGTGGTGGCACGGAATTGCATTGCTCCATCAATACATTGCGCATGGAAGTGGCCACGAGGAGACCCTTTGGAAGAGCCGGCGCATGATTGTCGATGTATCGGCCAGCGCGGAGTTTGCCCTGCCGTTTCGGTGGAGTGATCTGCTACGGGCGGCAACCCTGCATGTTTCCCGTCATGGCAGCACCTATTCGGGTGACGAAGAAAAACGCGTCATGCTTTCCCAGCTAACGATTGCGGGAGAATCAGATTCCTTCAGCGCTCACGACATCGAATGCTACTTGAAGTCGAGTTGGCGCACGCCACTGATTGTACTCACCGAACTCGAACGTATTGCACGTCAGAAAAAAGCCCCGGATGTGCAGCGCCTTGCGATCCTTAAAAAAGGCTCCGTGGCCGGATTGACCAACAATGATCTCGACGCCATCTGGCAATCTGCCAACGCAACCCAAAGCGACGACCTTGCCTGGCGCGTGGCGACCATCCTTTCTGCGCGCCAGTCACTTGCCCCAGCGGTGCGGCATGCCCTCGACATCTCTGGTGAGAAGCGTGGATTCTGTCCGTCTCTCGCGCCAACAATGGATGCGGTTGAAGCAACCGTTCTCGGGGGGCTTGCTCCGCGCGAGGCCCGAATTGGTCGCGCGATCTTGCGCACCGGCCCGCGGTTGCCTGTGCTTTTCAGTCTTTTTGATAGCCGAGCAAGGGTGCTGAAGGCTGTTTCGTCACCTGCTGGTTCTATTGAAGCCCAGATCGATGCGGCGCTGAAGGGACTCAAGTGGCTGCCTTCCAATGCCCAGATGTTCCGTTTTAGCCATGAACAGTCTGCATTCGGAGGCATCGCACTGCCTCCCTTTATGCAATTGGCGCCGGCCACTGCATGGGGATTGCTGTACGTGATTTTAGGGCAACGCCTCGGCATGAGCGCTTGGAACTGGCAAGTGACCCGGCTCGCCTCATTTGTGTCAGAAATGATTCCTCGCGTGGCTCATATTCCTGAATATAAAGCCCAGACATCAAAGGTGGCCCGCTGGCTGCGCGATCTAAGTGCTGAGGAACGGACCGCATGGCAAGATTTGGGGCAGGAAAGCCGGAGCTTTACCGACCAAGAGGCGTATGAGCTTATTGGTAAAATCCTTGCGCGTCTGGCCACCATGATCCTGCCCGATCACGGCCAAGCCTTACAATCCCTGCAGCAGATGCGGGTGGAACTACCGGTTCTGCGCGATCTTGAAGCTTGGTTACTCGGAACTGAGTACAACACCTGGCGTCAGCAGCAGGGCCTTGCATCACGAATCATGGTGCCGCTCAACTTGCGGCGCCACGATGTGATCAGTACCCCCTCAAAACCAGCCTAGAAGGCTTCGGGTAGAATTTCAGCGGCGCGTTCAGGCGTTTGCTTGATCGATTGGATGATTTGAATCGCCTGTGCTTGACGCAAGGTGCCTTGAGCCATTCTTTCACACAGAAATCCCTCTGCCGGATCGGTCAGCTCGTAAATCGTGCTGTGCTGAGGCCACAGGTTGTCGTCTTCGTTGCTGCCGCCCATGCAAAGCGGGATGTGATGGTCGATCTTGAATTGCATGCGGTGCATGCTCGTCGTGCCGTAACCAAGTTCCTTGTCATAGCGAACGAAGATGGCTGCCTTGCGCGATGATTTTACATTGCGCTCGCAGTAGGGCACCTTTTCGCCGTAACGGTAGGTGTCGGGCTTGCCGCACTTGCTGCCCGGGGTCATTGAATTGTCTGGGGTGCGGGGAAAACGCTGGCTGTTTTGAGGCGTCGAATTGAAACTTGAAACACTGGCGAGATAGGCCGACGAGTCGCTGGGAGCTTCGCCGCAAGAGGTGAACATTGAAGCAAAAGAAAGGGCAACGCAGGACAGAAACGTACGAATACTGGAACGACTCATCTTCGGTCTCCTCATAGAGGGGCATTTGCGGCGCCCCGTAGAAACACCAGCCCAATCGCCGGCTTATATGGGAAAAACAATTCGATTCGCGTACTTAAAAAAACGGATTCGGGGCGTTACTATGCCAGCAAGCGGACTTGAGCAAGCAAAAAGTCACCCGCGTCCCATCGGACCTCACTCGATGACATACCGGACCGAGATCTCCGGAGCCAATCCAACGCTGATTCCAGGCTTTGTGCCGAGCACTTGACCAATGAACAAAGTGGCCTGTGCCGACCACGTCACCGGGTCGCCGACCATCGTGTACTGGACTCCAACCGGTAACCTTGGAAACAGCCCTTGGCTGTCCATTTGAATTCCAAATCCAGTCAGGTAGACGATCTTGCCCCGGCTGGCGTCCCACTTTTGCAGGGTGGGCCAAGTCAACGGGTTAAACCCATCGTCCAGGATACTCAGGCGATCAATGGTCAGTCCCACTCCGTTTTGTCCTGCATAGTCCATCATGTTGACGCCCACGTTCCACGCCACATCACCCTGACCGACATACTGGGCCAGAACTCCCGTGTTGCCCAGGCTACCGACCCGCGCCCCGATACTCCAGATTCTTGCCTCGCGTCCCCTGCGGACTGTTTTTTTGCGGATTGGGATCAGGCGGCCGTCATCTGATTCTGCCTCAGTATTTGGTGTGGCCTTGGGAACTTCGAGCGCGCCCGATGAAACCGGAGTTGGCGTTTCGGGTGCCGACGACTTCCCGTCTGGATTCGGCATTGCCTGGGCGTGAGTTCCCGTCGCAAGCATGAGGCCGAACAACATGCTCAGGCTGAAGGTTCGCCTGCCATTTCTGGTGCAACGTCTGGTGAAACATCTGGTGATACGTCCGGATTTTGTTTCATGGATCATCGTTTCTGCCCGCCTCAACCGACATATTAAGTCATGCTGCCACCGAATGGGAATATTTCTTGCTTCACGGCACTCAGGCAATTCATCGCACGGTTGTTCCGTTGCGGTTTTCGCTGGAGGGTCATTTGGAAATGTCATCCGGTTCAAAAAAAAGCAAATCCCCCGTTGGCAAACCCCGTTCAGATAAAGAGATGACGAGGCACGTTCTCTGCGCCCTTGTCGACGATCATGTCGAGGATGCTTACGCCCTGATGAAGGACATCCACTGCCGTCATCTTCCAGTCGTGCAGGACGGAAAACTGATCGGCATGATCTCCGACCGCGATATCCTTTTGCGCTCTACGTTTGGTGAAGGAGGGATGATTTTTCCTGACGTTAAAGTCGGGGAAATCATGAAGCGCGAGGTGATCAGTTGTCGGCCGTCCGCAAAGCTTTCTGCCGTTGCAGAGACGATGGTGGCAAAGGAAATCGATTCTCTTCCGGTTACCGACAATGAGAACCACTTGCTCGGCATCATTACATCAACTGATCTTCTGCGGGTCATGCAAAATGACACCTCGGAAAACGGCGGAGCTGACAGTGTTTTGGATATTTTGAGTTTGCCAAAAGGCGCATCTTGACATCCTTTGGAGGCGCCAGTGGATCCACTAGAACTCTACGCCAAGGCACGTAATGGCGGTCCCTGGTTTTTGCTTGCCGCTGAAACATGGATCTTGATTGCAGCCGTTGTAGGCTTGATCCTCACCATTTTCGGGGTGATTTTTCTCTCTGCCCGCCAATACTCTGTGGCCGGGCGTTTGCTGTCCGCACTCCTTCCAAAACGTGCAGAAAACCTTTTTATGAGGGTCAACATCCAGGCCACCGGTGAATTTGTGGATGATGGCCTTCGCAACTTCAGTTCAATGGGCGCCAGTTCAGGGGAGCCCTCCCAAGCTTATCTGGCATCGTTGGGGACCCACACGATGCGTCTTTACACAAAATTCAAGCTTGATTTGGGGTCCATCATTCAAATCAACCCGCCCGGAGTTCTGGTGGTCGTCCAAGAAATTCGTCAGATCAGTGCCGAACCGCCCTGGTTCGCGATTGAAGCCGAGCCTGTTTTCCGGGATGATGTCACCAAGCGCAATTATCGAAAATTTCTTGGTGAACTTTCCCAGGTGGCTTGATCATGACGGTAAATTATCAGCGGTTTGCGATGGTATTGGTGGTTTCTTTCGGGGCCGCCATGGTGAGTTCTTGTGGAAAAGATGTCGCATCGGGGCGTGGTCAACACGACTCCCCCAGCATTTTGGATGACGGCAGCAATGTTCTCGATGCGACGGGTTTTGCCGTGGCCTCCAAGGGCGAGCTGGATGCTGTGGTGGTCAATTCAATGGCCCTTGCTGATTTGTCTCTTGGGCGGATGTTTGATTTCGATGATGGCGCTTTTACCCATTTCGGAAAAAAACTTTCACTGGCCCCTCAAAAATCTGTTTTCTGCGATGGCGAAATGGCTGTGATAGACACGGCGCGCTTTGAATCTGGCAAGGTGAAATTAACTTACGAGGCAGACGTTACGGCCTGTGTGACGAAGCCGGCTTCGTCAGAGGCTTCGGCAGACGCTTCTAGTTTGGCTTTGGCCGCGGATCCCTTGATCATCGACCGTCAGACCTCGGCATTTTCTCTGACTTTTGAATGTAGCTCCCGCGATCTGTCGACGCTGATTACTGATGGTAAGGCCAGCACGGTGATGGCGACGACAGCGGCATTCTCCTGTCCCGCCAACGGCGCAGGCAAGTCGGTCACTGGCCGGGCCTACCGTTTTGCCGGGTTGGTGAAGGGGCGCTATGTTGGCCCACGCAGTGAGGTTCCGGTCGAGCAGCGTTTTTGGCGTGGTTACGATGACGGCTCCTCGGGCGCTCCCTGTGTGATCAGCCGAGGCTCCAGGTTTGGATCTAACTTGGAATCCGCGGGAGACCTCGTCGGTGCTTGCCGGCTTTTCGAACGCTCGGAATCGACCAACCTGGTGGACAACTCGAAAAAAGGCCGCCTGCTGACGGCAACCGCATCCGCCCGAATGAAAAATGGGAGATTGTTCGACAACGGCAATCTGAGCATTCAGATGAACGGCTGGTCGGCAGCAACCCAATTTTCAACGCAAGATGCTAATATAAATGCTAATTTTAATGGACCAGGGGGCGCCTGTGCGGCCTATACCCTGCGTCCAGCGGCCGTCAATTTTGAAGCCAAAGCCTGCTTCTAGAGGCTGCCTTCATTAATACCTTGACCTGTTTCAAGCATCATTCTAATAATTGGCGCGGATTTCAATAAAAAGGATCCTTCGCCAATGACCCTGCGCCTCAAAGAGGTCGTGATTCCTGTCGGAACCGACGTTCCGCCGGATGCCCTGCAACAGGCTGTCACCAGCATGCTGGGTGTGCCGCAGGCGAACCTCAAGGCGATGACGATCCTCAAAAAATCCCTCGACGCCCGGCGCAAGTCCGCCATTGTCTACAAATATCAGGTCGACGTTGACCTTGAGGACGAAGATCAAGTCCTCTCGCGCAACCAGGCCATTGCGGAAAAATCTCCCGGCATCAACATTGCGGACCCTTTGGCCGGCATGGATCCCGCCGCCATCCGCGTGCGCCACAAGCCCGTCATCGTCGGCTCTGGCCCGGCCGGAATTTTCGCGGCCCTGACGATGGCCCTAGCCGGACAGCCGTGCATCATCGTCGAACGCGGCGAGCCCGTGGAAGGCCGGATGCGGACGGTTAATAACCTCCGTCGGATTGCTACTTTTAAGGCCGAGAGCAACTACTGCTTTGGGGAAGGTGGTGCCGGAACTTTCTCGGACGGAAAACTAACCTGCGGCAAAAACCATCCCTTGATCCGCCACGTCTTTGAACAATTTGTCCGCCACGGTGCACCGGCTGACATCCTTTACGATGCAAAGCCGCACATCGGAACCGATTTTCTAATGCGCATTGCCTACAACATGCGCCAGTACCTGAAGTCCCTCGGCACAGAATTTATTTTTGGACACCGTTTTACTGATTTTGCTGATGGCGGCCCCACAGCGCGTTGGATCGTCAAACTCGACGACGGCCGCGAACTTGCGACCGATCATTTCATCATCGCCATTGGTCATTCTGCGCGCGACACGTACCAGATGCTCTTTGACAAGGGCCTTGCCATGGTGCCCAAACCGTTTGCCATGGGCGCCCGCATTGAACATCCCCAAGATCAAATCAATCGCATCCAGTTTGGCTCCTGTTCCCTGCCGGCGGCCGCCGAATACAAGCTCGCCTCTCAAGTGGAAAGTACGCCCCACTCCGCTGGCGGACTTAATCCGACGTCTACCTCGCGCGGCATCTGGACGTTTTGCATGTGTCCCGGCGGCCATCTGATGCCAACCGGCGCCCAGCCCGGCCATCTTGCCATCAATGGAATGAGTTACCATGGCCGCAAAAGTGGTTTTGCCAATGCCGCAGTTGTTGTGAATGTTTTGCGCGAGGACTTTTTCAAGGGTCACGTTCTGGACGGCATGCACTATCAAGCCGCTTTGGAACGTCAGGCATTTGCAGCCGGTGGCAGCAATTACAACTCCCCGGCCCAACGACTGATTGATTTCATGAAGGGCCGTGACTCCAAAGGCACCATTACCTCAACCTACAAGCCTGGCATCACCAATGCCCGTTTGGATCAAGTTCTTCCTGATTTCATCGTCAAGGCCTTGCGCGGCGCGATGCACGATTACAACAAGACCATGCGCGGATATATTTCTCCCGAAGCCGTTGTTGTCGGCCTTGAATCGAAAACCTCGGCGCCGGTGTCCATGGTTAGAGACCGCGCCCTGCAATCGGTCAGCCATCCCGGGATTTTTCCTGCCGGTGAAGGCGCTGGTTTTGCCGGTGGCATCGTGAGTGCTGCACTGGACGGGGTTCGCATTGGCCGTGCGGTCCTCGACGACTCCGCCCGGGATTCCGTTGCCTTGCCGCTGTGGATCAACTAGTCGTCATTCCGACGAGTGTATCGTCATCCTGACGAGTGTATCGTCATCCTGACGAGTGTATCGTCATCCTGACGAGTGTATCGTCATCCTGACGTGTGTATCGTCATCCTGACGTGTGTATCGTCATCCTGAGCGCAGCGAAGGATCTTTTCTTTAAGGAATTCCACCATGTCCCATGAAATCCGCGATCCATTTGAATGGTTTGACGCCTGGTTCAAGGACGGCCTCAAAACAGGTCTGGATAACGCCGACGCAATGACCATGTGCACGATTGGCCTTGATGGCAAACCTTCGGCCCGGATTGTTCTGTTGAAAGCCGTTGAAGCTGGAAGATTCTGCTTTTTTACCAACTACGAAAGCCGCAAATCGCGCGAACTCACCGCCAATCCGTTCGCCACACTTGTATTCTTGTGGCCAACCCTAAATCGTCAGGTCCGCGTCGAAGGCCGGGTGGAAAAACTTTCCCGTGACCGTTCGGAAGCCTACTTTGCAACGCGCCCGCGCGGCAGCCAAATCGGGGCATGGGCGTCAAACCAGAGTCGCGAGATTTCGTCCCATTTGGATTTGGAAAAACGCGTGGCCGAATTCGAAGCCAAATTCAAAGACGCGCCGGTCCCCTGCCCCCCACACTGGGGCGGTTTTGGAGTGGCGCCGTCGCGCATCGAATTTTGGACAGGCAAACCAAGTCGTCTTCACGAACGACTGGTTTACACGTTGAATTCGGAATCGGCTGATGCCAACGCCTCTTGGAAAACCACCCTGCTTTCGCCGTAGCTTAATGGTGAACGATTTTCGAGATCATGCTCACCAGATCCGTTCTATTTATTGGTTTTGGCAGGTAGGCAGTGCACCCGGCATCCTCACAGAGTTTCACCTCATCCTGCATGGCGTGATTGGTCAACGCAACGATGGGTGTTTTGTAGCCCTTTGCTCGAAGGGTCCGAGTCGCTTCGCGCCCATTCATGACGGGCAACCAGATATCCATCAGCACGGCATCATAATTACCGGATAAAGCCATGACCACGCCGTCCTCGCCACTGGAGGCGAGATCCACACTTCCGCCCGAAGATGTTACATACCTGTTAATCAAGTATTGCAGTTCAGGGTTACTTTCGACGACGAGCACTTTGATCCCGTCAAGGTTTGCCGATGGCTGATTGTCTGCACTCACTGGGACAGGTTTCTCCTGGTACTTTGCGTCGGTCATGGCAATCGTGATCTCAAAGGTACATCCGTGATTTGGCCCCGCAACTCCGCGGTTTTCAGCCAGGATGACGTCACCGCCAAGTGCCTGGGCCAGTTTTCTGGAGAGGGCCAGCCCGAGCCCTGTGCCGCCGTATTTCCGTGTGATTGACGAATCACCCTGAATAAACAATTGAAAAATACCCTGTACCTGCGTTTCCGTAAGGCCAATTCCAGTGTCGGTCACAATGATGTGCAGCTTTTTATCAGCATCGCTGGCAGATACCTTCACTCTCACCTTCACTGAACCATCGCGGGTAAATTTAATCGCGTTTCCGATTATGTTAATCAGAATCTGACGGAGTCGTATCCGGTCAGTCATGATGGATACCGGCAAAGGCGGGTCCATCGTCAAGTTGAGATGAATCCCCTTGGCGGTGGCCAATGGAAGCAACGTCCTAAATACGTCACCAATTGTTTCATTTAGGTTCACTTGAACACTGTCGATCTCCATCCTGCCAACCTCGATTTTTGAAAGATCAAGGATATCGTCGATAAGGCGCAAAAGGTGTTCGCCATTTCGACGAATCCGTTCGCTGTAAGATTTCCTGTCATCTAAACTCTCTTCTGGATTGGTCACGAGTTCCGAAAACCCCAAAATGGCAGTTACCGGAGTTCTGATCTCATGGCTCATCAAAGCCAGAAATTCGCTTTTCAATCTATTGGCTTCCTCGGCCCCTTTTTTGGCGCAATTTAATTCAATCTCGATTTTTTTGAGTTCAGTAATGTCCTGCACCGTTCCGCTCATGCCGATGATCTGACCAGAAACATCTCTTTCAAGTTCCCCGTGGCACTTCACCCAAGTGGATGTCCCGGAGCCAGCGTTATTGGGGAGCTTGCCTTCTAGTTCAACTGCGTAGCCTGCTCCGCTCTCCAGTGACTTCTTTCTTAAAACCTCCAGTTGAGCCCAGATTCCCTGTGGCTCCTGCAACTCAGGGTTAACTCCAAATAGGCGTTGGAATTCACTGGATCCTGTAAACGTCTGGGTCTTTACATCCCAGTGCCAACTTCCAAGTTGGGCGATATGTTGCGCTTGATTGAGAAGCTCCTCGCTTTTTGCAAGCCGTGAGAATGCTTTACGCTTTTCGGTCACATCCCTGAACGTCAGTACGACACCGGTGATTTTACCAGAGTCGTCTAAAATTGGTGCAGCGTGATCCTCGATTGGTATCAGTGCGCCATTCTTTGTCTGAAGTTCAGAATTGTCAGGCAAAGTAAGAACGGATCGAGCATCGAGAACCTGTGTGATGATGTCTCTGATATCGGAATTGCCAGAATGGGAACTGATTTTGAAGACTTCCTTAAACGGCATGCCAAGCGCTTCTTCAGGCGCACAATGACAAATTTTTGCAGCAACAGGATTAATTAGTGTGATGATGCCCATGGCATTGGTAGCGACGACGCCGTCCCCAATACTGCCAAGAGTCGTTCGCAAGAAAT
>Ga0214919_10007565_pt1 | contig 14606 bp, 13 predicted proteins | sample LL1503_MetaG_FD_177994 | JGI IMG/M metagenome (GOLD analysis project Ga0214919, IMG submission 177994) | Freshwater microbial communities from Lake Lanier, Atlanta, Georgia, United States - LL-1503 | ecosystem: Environmental > Aquatic > Freshwater > Lake | place: USA: Georgia | collected... | reverse complement strand
TCCAAGCGCCACGGCAAATACGGATCGGGGCCATGGCTGATTTAGACCAGTCGTGGAACCCTTTTTTCCAATTCGCAACATCGTTTTTTCGATCCTCAAATCGGATGCCGTGATTATCACTGTCCGCTAATAAACAGTCGTAGGACAGGATCACATCATCTTCGATCACAATTTCGTGCGCACAGTCGAGGATCGTTCCCCCGCCTATGGCAACTCGGTCTCCGATGCGAATCCGGCTCTCCGCACGTTCAAGGATCAATCTTCCACGAACCAGCCCATCCTTTCCAAGATGAAGCTCGCCGCCGGATTGCCGCCTTTCGAGCGAAGCCTCTACGACCGTATTTTCGCCAAGAGAGGTGCAGAACCTGCGGTTCTTCCTGGTTCGCCTCCATTTTTTCCACACTTTCAAGGGGAGATTCATGGAAGACTTTTCCCCGTTACCCGTTGGGGATTTCCTACCACGATTGTGTAGGGCTCCACATCCTTGGTGATCACGCTTCCCGCCCCGACTACGGCCCCCCGACCCACCCTCACCCCCTTGAGAATGATCGCATTGAATCCAATCCACACATCATCCTCGATCACTACCGATCTCGATTTGGCATTTTCAGGAACCAGATGTTTGCCGTGTCGCATTTTTTCCAAAAAACGCTCGTGCCGTTCTTGGGCAGAAAGCGAGTGGGAGTCAGTATCATGGATATTGACCCCGTGAGAAATCGTGCACCGGTTGCCGATTCGGATGGAATCTTCTGTCCATAGGATAGTGTTGGATCCGAGAAAAACATCATTGCCGATTTGGATGCTCGCTTTTGCTGATTCGAGAAGCAGCTTGGCCTGCAAAAAACATCCTTCTCCAATAGTGACAGAGTTTTGCCCATGTGGGGCGCTGATTCTGAATTCCTCACCAAAAACCGTACCCGCCCCCCAATAGGCGACCTTGCGAAAGCCACGCATTCTCTTGGCTTTTTCCCGCTTTCTTAAATATCTGAGGCACTCGGTTATCAAGGCGTCTATCCTAGTTTAGACCTAGCTTTTTTCCAAGTTTTGCCAAGATACCCTGCTTCTTTTTTTTCTCTCGGCTACAGCGGATAAAGTCGCAGGCTTCTTGGAAGTTCTCTTGATTGATTTTAATATCTTGGGGCCACTTCGTTATGGCTCCTCGATCTTCTGTAGCTGTTTTTCCAAAAAACTCCTGGCTCTCTGCATGCTCCCCCGTCCCGTCCCATCCGATGTTTTCAACCAAGCTGTTTGAGGGGAAAAGGGAAACTCCGCCTCGTCGGAATACATTCCAGTACCAGATCACTCCCCAAGAGTCCGATTTTCCCCGAACCACATCCTCAAGCAGCTGGCTGTAAGGATAAGCCCCTCCGAGATCGAAACGTTGAACAAAATCTGGATCCTGAAGATCCCTTTGTGCTTCCTCACGATCCCAATGGTATTCCGTCCATGCCCTCTGCCAAGTAGCCCAGCCCCAGCAACTTGTTAACGGAAGGAACCCATGGCCAAGCGGTTCATTCGGAATCGGATACGCATAGCCTGAAATCTGCATGACATTACGGTTGTCTTGATACTTGCCCAGGGCTTCATTCATAAAAGATAAGAATCCAGGGAGAGGAACAGTATCATCTTCCAGAACAATTGCTTCTCCATGCTCCCGACATACGGTCTCCACACCCTCTGTGATCGAACGCGCCAACCCCTTATTCTTTTCAGCCGTGCATATTCGTACATCCCAAAACCCCTTTGTCTCTTCGGCCACTTTCCGGACTGCCGCGACATCACTTCGATCACTTCTACCCCGAGCGCCATCAAGAAATAGGATTATCTGCGTCTCCCTAGCTTCCGATTGCGCAGCTAGACCCTTCAAGACCTTTTCAAGATGCCGAGGTCGGCGATAAGCAAAAATGACTACCGGAGCGCTAGAGGTTTTCATGAAAGGAAAACCTCTTTAAACTTTTCCATTACTTTTTGCGGGCCGAAGTGTTCGGCCAACTCTTGGGAGACTTTTGCAGGAAGTCGATAGTCAGAACGCTTGCAGGACAACCATGTTGTTAGTTCGGTGGCGTTATGATAACCCAAAGCCGCTTCCCCAAGCAGTTCCAAGTGCGCCTTTTCGGGTGATTCTGAATATGTCAGCACCTTTTTACCCAACACGGCAAACTCCATACAGGAAAGGCCAAATGTCTCGCCCCTTTTGCGTGCATGGATCATTGCATCACATGAATCCAGAAAGGATCTCTTGGTTGCTGGATCCGATGTTGCGGGAAGAAAGTGGATATTTCCCTTCTCGAGAGAACCCGAAAATATTCTCGTATTAAGAAAGATAAAGTGTGTGGAAGGATTCTTTTGTGCTGTCTCGACAATCAACTTTTGCACCCAAGGAATGTCGAATGAATCTTCTCCTCCGTGACGTCCAAATACTTTTGCTTCTGCAGGTATGTTCAGCTGTTTGCGTAGGTCCGCGCCCGCCGTGCTCAATGAAATCATATGGGGTACCCACGGAGTTTTTCCTCGGGACATCACCTGCGAAAGCCACGGGGACACATACGCAAATACATCCCCATGAAATTCAGATTCCCGAAAAATCGCATGAATTCCAGTGGGGACGGATCTGGACACTGCCCCATCATAAAACCCGTTTTTGATGCAGTAGAAGAATTCCACTTTTTCCCTTTTCAGGATAACTTCACGTTCCTCCTCGCTCCGGTAAAAATACACGGGAGCCGCCGACCTCATTTGCTGCATTACGGGATGAGAATCCGCTTCGGCACGCCAAGGGAGAAGAATCAGGGACTCCCCCCCTAGAATTTCGCGGTTTCCCCGGGCATAATCTACTAAGGCCACCTCCGTCCCCCGGAATCCGAGATAGCCAGAATGAAAGGCTACCTTCACCTTCCACTCCTTTGGTAGTACTCATCATCATGAAAAGCCCAGACCATCCAATAGCCCGCAGAACGCATCAACTGGGCGGTCTCCGCCTCGGCACGCGCCGATTCGATCACCAACCAACGCGGAACAACAGTGCCGTTAAGTATTTCATGAACCAAGCTGCCTAGACGGGCCTTATTCCGAAGAATAATCAGATCCGGCGAGGGAACTGCTTGAATAAGACTATTGAAAAATCCTGAACCTCCTCCCAATACGCTGCTCTGCCGCACTTTCCGGGCGTACTCTGCTGGTTTTACTCTTTCTTCCCACAGTACTCCCTTCCAGCCATGGCTTTCCTCCAAAGAAATCCCGTGGCTTCCCGTGGCTCCATCTCCTGCATCCAATTCCCAAAAGGTTCCTTTCGTCCTCTGGCCCAACACCTTTCCCCAAAAGATTCGATCCTGTTCCGCCTGGCATTCCAATCGTTGACCACCGCCCCACTTCGACTGCAGTCCTTTTTCTCTTTTTGCATGCCATCGATTATTGATAGACGGCAAAAAACGATAGAGTATATGACGAATTCTCCTTACCATATTTCATGCAACTTTTTCAATATAAGTATAGCCTCCCAAGTCTTGGTATTTAGACCTATGAATCTAAAAGACTTTAGACGCCCCTTTTTACGATGGGCCATGGGATGGCCTGGAGATTCCACCAAGGCCGGCCCCCCTAGGCTAGCGCCTGCGAAAATGCTCCATGTAGCAGAGGAATCAAAAGTGGAGATTGCGGAGCTAATTCCTGTACATCCGCCGGGAAAGATTTTTCGCACAAAAGCGGCTATCCCGACTGGTTGCGAGCCCAATTCGGCTTTTGCTATAGCATCTGCGCCCCAAACTCCCACATACCTTGCTAGAGTGCCACGAGGTCGGGTAGTAGGACCCACGGTTGCGGTCTTAACTTCAGCTGACCGAGTGCTTTCCGATGTGTCCTTGGATTGGGGACATCCAGGTTTGGAACATTTTGCGTACCGCCAATTTAGGCTGCCGCGCTGTAGGGAGTATCAAGGCTCGGCACTTCTCCTCGCTTGTACAGGCGCTGACACTTACTTTCACTGGTTAACGGATGCACTGCCCCGTCTCGAAATCTTCGCTAAAGCCTTAGGAACAGGCAGAGCACCTGATTGGTGGGTTGTTAACACACTCAATCGCGCCTTCGTTCGAGAATCCTTGAGCCTTTTGGGGATCCCACTGGATCACGTGGTGGCGCTAGATAAGACACCCCATGTGAGATTTTCAGAACTGTATGTCCCTTCCCTCCCCTGCGAAGCTTCAAGTGGTGATGCGCCACCCTGGATTGCGCAATACCTACAAAGGATCTTTGCCTGGTCGAAACGTCGCGGAGATTCAAACTATGAGGAAAATATATTTATCGATCGATCAAATTCAAGCACAAGGAGATTAATCCTCACAGCTGAAGATACTTCAGTGCTAAAGAAAAATGGGTTCTCCATCGTAAAAATGGAACTCTTGCCTATTCAGAAGCAGTTTTCTTTAGCCAGAAATGCAAAAAGGATCGTAGGCCCTCATGGCGCAGGCTTTACTAATATTATATTTTCTAAAAAAATAAAAATATTTGAGTTCTTTAAAGAAGACTACGTAAATTCTTGCTATTATTCGATCTCCCAACTTAATTCACTTGAGTACAGCTATCATATACAGCCGCAGACAGTCGGTTGTTCAAAGAATCAGTTACAGCTAAATACAAATGCCTTAGATTGCTTCCTTAGGAATTCATGATTTAGTCTTTGAATATTTTCTATAATATTTCCTTCTTCTTCATCTGAACGGACTTTTAAATAATTAACATCATCCGATATTTTCATTAGATATTCCACTTTATTCCTTAGCTTTAGCTCGATTATCTTTGTGATGAGCACGCCCGACTTCATTTCTTTGCTTCGATTCCGAATGTCACTTTTTTCTACAAATAACGGATCTATCTTCTTAAAGAGTTGGTTTCTTATCTTTTGAAGTCTTGGGAGTTCAGTATTCTCATTATGTGAGAAACTGTCTGAGATATCAATTTTCGAAATTAAGTCCTCAAAAATTTGCCACCGGTAAGTGCTCTTAAAAAGGCCAATTTTCTTTTGCCACCCTATTTCGGCAAATAATGCTTTTTTATACTTTTCAATTCCATCGGGAACTATGTTCAATTCTTGGGGATAATATAGAAGGTCTTTGCAGTATGATATTACAGGGATTCCGAATAATCCCATCTCTTTTCCCACCGTGGACCACCCATTTAAACCAATGTCGACGAATTTAAATATTGAATAGAGCGAAATATTGTCGTCTGGCAAATTGAAATAGATATTTGAATATTTTAATGCCCTTTTTTTAAGATTGAGAATTGATTGAGCATGATCACTTGTTTCAGAGTCTCTTTTATTTGGGAACTCCCTTGGATGAACTCTTATAATTAACAGGTAATCAGGCTGTTTTTTAAACTCGCTTATTAGAAATTCCAGCCAATCGATTTGGGTGTTGAATATAAGTCCTTTTGGTTTCGAGTATAAACCAGACTCTTGAGCAGCATATATTTCATCGTAGCTGCTTGTCGTTGCTAAATATACTTTCTTGTAGTTTTGAATCCCAAGGTTTTGCAGTTTTACAATATCCGCTCCGTCTGTTGTTTTCGAATAGACAAAAACACTTTTTGAGTTTATTAATATATTTATATTTTTATTTATATATTCGATTTCTTTTTTTGAGATAATCCTATTTTTAAAACGAGGCCATGCTTTTAATAAGTCTCTTTGGAGGGAATATCCTCTGCAAAGCACTAGCTTTTGATACCGATCACTCAGATTTGTCCCACACATTAGATAGTAAAACGGAACATTATTTCGCTCTGCTACTGCACACCACGCAAAGTTTACAGAATAGTTCGAAGCCGTGCATATGAATCTATCTGGCCTATAGTTCCGGAAAGCTTCTTCAGCGGATAAAAGGGATTTTAATGTATTTTTTGCTTCAATGACCAGCTCCTTTAATTGTAGCGTCGTAAAATCGAAATTCGATTTTTTGTTTTTGATAAAGAAAGACGAGATTATAAATTTTCCTATTGGATATCCTCTAAATGAAATAGATTTCAGTTTATTTGAGCTCATCTTCGTTTTATTGCTCTTATAAAACTTTTCCCATACCTCTTCAAAGTCTTTTCCCGCGAATAATTGTTCGCTTTGTATTTTTAGCCTTGAGTTTAGCAGAAAGCCTCTTGCCATACATTTCCTGCATATGGCTTCTTTTTCTTCATCTGATGAACTTATACTTTTCCCAAACGCGGCCATCCCGACGCAAAAGGTTGCAAAATCTTTTTCGCATTTTATTTTTAGAATTTCATGCCCAGCTTTCTGGAGAGCCTCTATCACAAGAGATTCTGGATATGAATGAGACCACAAGACCTCAAAAGGTGAAAATACCAAGATTTTAGACACGCTTGATTAACCTCTTGCTCTCCATTTTCATAAAATATTTCTTAATTTCATTTTCAGGTATTCCATATTTGTCTGAGAACCATGAAATAGGCTTTATGCCATTTAGATGACGTAGAAAACCATCGGAGAAGAATCCCCAGTTTTCTTTTTTAATCTTTCTACCTTTTTTTACAGAAGGGTCTGGTCTTTCAATATAAAGTTTATATTTTGGATTTGACAAACATGGCAGCCCATTAAAATTTCTTTTGTAAAGAACGGTTTTCTCAATTATTTTGATCGTATCTCGTAGGATATTAAAGAATTCGTTTGCATTGTTTATGTTAGATCTATTTATCGTGTCTCTACTTGTGTGGTATTCATTGAAAGGATTGAATGTTTTGTTGCATCGACTGACCTCGATGAACGGGATTTCATAACCAGGTGCTTCCCAGACTGTTTCATCATTTCCGGCCCCTTGGCGCCAGCCGACCTCTTTATACCTCGTATTTCTTTTTTTACATGCATCTCGTATAGCTGAATCGAAGACTGATTCCCCAAGAAAACTTGATGCTATCTTTATCGGATATTTTGTTCCTGGCATTTCCAGAAAATATCCTCCAATAATTCTTCGTCTCATTTTTCCCGATAGCTTGTTTAAGTAAAATACGGTTCCCAAGTGTTCCGGGCCGAGAATAAGCCTATAAGTATATCGATTTTTTTTCTTTTTTATTTCGTTAAAGAGTGCGATTGCAAGAGCTACGCCTAAGATATCGTCGTTTGCTTGCATAGGGTGACAGGTATGTGCATTTATCACAATTGTTTGCTCGGATGCTCCCGGAATTTCATATTCTCCAACTAACATTGTGCCGGGTTGATTGCTTGTTTGCAGATCTACTTTGTACATTTCGTTTTTTGGCCACTTTACGTAGTTTGCGTGCGGCACACAGAAGCACCAGTCGGCATCCCAAGGGCGATATTGCCACATACAATGATATCCATAAGCATGCGGGTTATCTGGTCTTGTATGAATATGTTTGGATAAATTACTCCATGACAACTTTCCAGAAAAACTCTTTGACATTGCAGCCACACATAAAGGGTGCTGCATTCCATCGAAAACAACTTTGTCTTTGATGAAAATTCTAGCTCTCTTTACCTTCCACGAATTTGGTACGGTCCATCCATTAAATTCTAAACCTGAACTAAATCTATGTACTTTTAATGGAATATAGTTCTTGATACTTTGAATCAAGTTACTGTTTCCTGGGGAAACAACTCCACACCAATGAGAAAATAGATTTTCCGCAATACATTGAATTTGGTTTTGATTGTTTGAAATCATGTAAATTTAAAAGGTTTTGGTTTTCGCAATCTTGATTTGTGTTTCCCATTGATACATTTTATATATTAGGTTAAATTTTTGTATTATATTTATTTCAGGACAGCTTTGTTTCTTCACGTTTCAGCGAGATTCAGAAGGCAGAATCCTTTTCTTTCGATCGCGTCAGTAGACGTGTAAGCCAATATTACTCCTACATCTGATACCTTGTTTTCCGGCAGGAAAAACTCAAAATCATGTCGGGGCATCCACTTCCAATACCATTTTCGATTCAAAGACCCCATCCAGTCCCTTACTGATTTAATATTAGGAATCAAAACGTCGTCACCATGAATTGTTGTGCGAATGACCCCTTCTTTCTGATCGCACACCCTAAGGGCTAGAATACAGCCTTGGCATTGATCCAAAACAATCGACTCTAAAGGAGGCGGGCATTCATGTTGCGGTCGGGTCCCTAAAATGCTGTTTACTAAAACCACGCTCCGCTTGCAAAGACTACTGGCCATTTGTTCACCAGAGATCACCTCATATTCACCATCACTCTTAGGATGCAATATGCTAAGTCTCTCCTCATAAGACTTATCCTTTAGATGAATTACATATTCGAAATTATTAATTTCAGCTTTTGCTTGCTTCAGTTCTTCAAACAGGAGCGCAGTGTCACTTCCAAAATCATGAAAACGCGGCTTGATGAATTTACTTGCTTTAACCATTTCAACAAATTCATCCGTTAAAAGAATGCGTCTCCACATATCGATTTCGATCTTAGAAAGAAGCGCCTCATGCTTTTCGAGGCGCGCCATCCTTAGCGCAATCAGTAAACTGTAATTGAGAGATTTTTCTAAGCTAAATTCTTGGAGCGGCATGAAGTGTGTTAATAAAGTTGATCCTCTGGGATAAATATATTTTCCAGCTGCCCAAGTTATTTCTTTCACTTCATCTCACTAAAGTTAATGCTGTTTAGGCCTTCGACTACATAATCTTTTCCGCAAAACACTAAGGTATAACTGCCGAGGAGATTCATTCTTTTTTCCGATATACCGATATAACTATTTGGTTGGGAAGATGAACTTTCAGGGGTAAAATCAGCGTAATAGAAGCTTCCCTTATCAGCATAGCGCCTTGCTAATAACGCCAGATCTTTAACAGAAAAGAAGTAATTTGGAAATCCGGCATGATTGGTAACCCAAAAGCCTTCAGATTCGCCAGTAACCCAAAGTACGTGAACAAGGCCACACCTTGTTATATCGATTAAGCGATCAAGAGCCAAAGGTGGATTTGCTACATGATTGACAACTCCAATGCTCAACGAGAAATCAACAGAATTAGCTGGCAAAGTAATATCACTTCCCTCCGCCAATGCCAAATGGAAATGATCGGAGGGGGCGTTTGGATGCAACATTTTCGCAGCGCTGAGCGCTAAAGGCGATATATCAACACCAAAATACGAAATGCAATCAGCAGCAGTTTTTCCGCAAATAGAGGCAAGCATTTGATCAATCATTTCATAATGTTCAGCTATAGTGCACCCATGATCAAATAGCTTAGCTCTGTCAGACTTCTTTCCTTTGAGAAAAATAGCTATCATTTTACTCAGGAACATATCTACCAAAATCGAGCGGCTTTTTAAAAGACTCGGCAATTGGTCAAGGGGTTTGTCTGCCAAAATCATTTTCCCGACAGCATCTTTGATTTTCTTTGATCTATACTTAATTAACTTATCAATATAGCCACCGCAGTTTTGAATATGACGGTCTGAATGGAAGTTATATTCGTGGAAGATACTTCCGTTTTCCTCGTGGAACTGTATTTTTGTTTTAATGTCTAATGCAATAACTGACTTGCTGCCTGCAACATTATATTCGTCAGCGACTTTCGGGAGAGTGATGTTTAGATGCTTTAATTTAAAACGTTGCGTCATATAAAAAGTATCCTGTGTGTGTATTTCTTTTGACGGTTTATTTTAAGAGACTCTGATGCTTGTCTCATAGCACTAGCATTAACGTGAGGTTTTATTTCTTTACTATACTTCTAGTTTTGCTTGTTTTTTATTTTTCATGTTCAGGCAGTAAATTTTCTTATTTTAAGATTATAAAATCACCTCCAAACAAAATCGAGTGTTCCGATGTTCTTTTCTCCGCTGCGGATCAAGCTGCGAGCCATTAGTGAGGCGGGAACTTTTTTCTCGATTGCGACCGAAAGGATCTTGTCAGAATTGTGATCTTCCCTCATTTGCATGGCCATAAATACCCACCGCCCTGGCTTGATCATCGGCCAAGTGTTAAGCAAGAGATGCTTGTTTAGGGAAACTATCTGAGTCGCGAGGCCAAGTTTAGGGTCAATCATCAGGCTAACAGCCTCATTTTTAATAATAGATTTATTTGTTATCAATGATTCGTTGAACTCGATGCGTTTTTCATTATCGTTTGCCACATTAAGATAAATATATAGACAGCCTTCAGACTTGTCTTTGCGCCAATGGTATTCCGCTCCAGGCATAGCGCCGTTACGTTGAATTGTAGTCACGTCGATTGTATTGCTTGTAAATTGTGCTCGAACCTTGAATATAAAGTTCGATGACGAGCCATGATACTTTTGAATTGATTCAAGGATGCTTGGTCCTTGCAAATATGACCTTGCCCCTAGAAAAGGTACTTCCAGGGAAGTGCTAACGTCCATTGTCGTAAGACTTCTTCATTTCTCCGACTGGTCCATCTACAGGGATTTCGCCTTGTCGGAAATTAGGGGGGTCTTTTAAATATGTCCAAATATTCTCGTCTAAGTAGCTAGTCATCTGAGCGAAAGCCGCTCCAGCAGCAACGCAATATGATATGGCGCGGCCAGTGCGGGCTTGACGAGCGTGTCCATCAGCCAGAAAGCGAGCCTTGATGTCATAGACCGCATTCACAATCCCGTAATCCAAATATCGGGCATGCATAACAAAGTTTCCTGGGACTGGACGGCCTCCAGAGATCACGGGTGTCTTATAAAGTTTTATGTACTGGTACGGCACCCCGTACATTGCCTCTACATAATGAAGAAAAGTCATGCCTCCTTCGACACTGCTTGAAATTCCAAGGGTAAGGATTTTTGCATTGGAACGGTGTAACCGTCCCCATGGCGAATTGAAGCCAAATCCACTGAAATGATGTCCTGAGCAAAGCTCTTCTGCTCTCCGCCCCAATCCGGTAACTGATACGATTGGGTGCATAGAGCGAACCGAATCCGAACGAGTACGTATATACTCACTCAACATATCCGTTCGAGATGGAGACTCTTCCCTCACAAAAGGTGTCCCAAATCGACCGTAATCTTCAAAGGCCGTGCAACAGGTTATCGTACCTTCTGAACCAATTACTTGATGGAGGGCTTCAATATAAAAGCCACATTGTCCCTCTCGGGTTAATGGGGCATCTACGGGACCAATGCTCCGGAGGTCACTTTGCACATGAACTATATCACCAGGACAAATTCCCAGAGCCTTCAAGGCCTCAACGATCTCAGTCTTTGAGATCAGCCTCATCGTTTCATTGATTCAAATAATCGACGAGAGTTCGCATTCGGTAATAGCCCTCGGTCACAAGATTAATTTCCTCTGGAAAGCTTTTGCCGAAGGCCTGCTCTACTTCAAGCATGAAGACCATTCCATCCAGTGAGTCAATAATGCTTTCCCCAATTAGATCCGTATCAAGAGTTAAGGAGACAGGCTTTTTTACAACATTTTCAAGCACTGAAGATAGTCTTGCGAGAATTTCGGTTTCGTTCATTTATTAAAATGCACTATATTGCTGGCCCAAGATAATCCAACCCCAAAACCACTCAAAAGAATTTTGGTTCTGCCCGAGATTTTCTTTTCATCGATCAACTCCTTTAGGGCACAAGGGATGGAAGAGGAAACTGTGTTACCAGAGTGTTCCATCGATAGAACTACTTTTTCCTTTGGCAATCCGAGCTTTGACTGCAGATTTTCAAGAAGATACTTGCTTGCTTGGTGGAAAACAAAGAGGTCGATTTCCTCCTGCGAAACATTGTTTTTCTCCAAGCAAGTCGCGACGCTTGCTGGAATTCGATTCATCATAAAATTAAAGATCGCTCTTCCATTCATATGCAGATACGAGTCGTTTTCATTTCCTTCCTTTGGGATGGCAACCTCCGTTCGTCTATAAGGATTCGCCGCACCGCCTTCTCGAATCATCAGATTCTGGGCTCCGAGCCCATCGGTTCCGAAATCCCCTAATCCTATTTCTCCAAAACCACGGGGATTAAGCCACGTTGCCGTTGCGGCGTCACCAAATAATGCGGCGACCTCACGATTCTCTTTTCTGATGCACTTGGAGTAGGGGTCGCAGGTGAGGATAAGCGCTTCATCGACTTTCGCTTCTTTCATGAAGCCCTTTGCAATAGAAAGGGAATAAACGTAGCCGGAACATCCCAAGGAAACATCAAAACACGCCACGTCCATCGGCATTCCGAGGCGGGCTTGCAACAAAGCGGAGTTGTGAGGAAGTTTAAAATCTGGGTTTTGGGTAACCACCATAAGCAACTTAATCTTGGAAAGATCGAAATCGGGATTTTCTTTTTGCAGATTTAATACGGCCTGTTCGGAAAGATCTGTACCAGTTTCATTTTCGTCAAGGAACCTGCGGCTTCGAATTCCCAGTTTTTCTGCCACTGTGTGGGCGGGTAGTCCACACCACTTTTCTATCGTGCCGTTATCAACCACCCTTTTTGGAAACGCAACACTTATGGCTTTAATTTTCACGGTTTCCGTTTTTTCTTATTCTTAGTGTTTTTTGGGGCGGTTTGCCCACATGTTCTTCACGAGGGGTTTTTAAAAATCGCCCACATATGAGCGGAAAAGTTGTGAGCGGCTAGAAATTGTTGGAAAGACCAACCTATCGCCTCCCACTCCTCAAGGAGTACCCGCCGAAGAAAAGGCTGTGAAGAAAGATCTACGCGCCCCGCCAAGGCCGCCGCACGTACAAATTCAGCATCGAGACGCCCAGGTGTGGATACTTCCAGGCACATAAGTCCACAGCTCTCGCCAAGTCGACGGATAGATGTTGGATTAAATAGGTTCACATGCTCTGCGTCCACGGCGAGCGAATGCGCACCAAGTGTAGCAATATCAAATCCTAGGCCATTGGGACAGGAAATGACTAAAGTACCGCCGGGCGCCAAAAGGCGAGCAGCTATCGAAAAGAAATTTTTAGGTTCAAATAGGTGTTCAACCACTTCGAAGGCCACCACCACATCTGCAGGGGGCAGCTCTTTTCCAATTTCCTCCACGCTTTTTTCCACCACGTTCACTCCGCGCTCGCGGCACGCTTTCGCCATTTCCGGGGTAGGCTCTACTGCGGTCACCAAGCGAAAGGCGTTTTCGGAATTCACTAAAGCAGAAAACGTCCCGAACCCTGGCCCAATTTCCAACAAATGGTTTCTGGCCACCCCGTGCTTTTCACAAATCTCTAGAATGCGTCTCAACCATGGTCGGTTGATTTTTTCGCGCCTTGCTTCCTCGGATGCAGGGAAAATATGCTCTGCCCAGTAGCGGTAGTTTTCCGAGTTGGCATAATAGCTGGCCATCACCTCCGGGGAAGGCCGCGGACTCATGTAGATAGTCTGACAAGCCGGACATTGGAGATATTGAAAGCCGAATTTCGAAAAAATGGGCGACGAATTCCCATGGCCACAGGCCGGGCAATTTACCGCCATAAAATCGGATTGTTTTGCCTGTAGCCGTTTAATATCCCGGGCAAAAGCTTCCTCCTGACCCGCCAGCAGCTTGTCTGGGCACAATTCCTGCTCGCTTAGTCGCTTAGTTTTTTCCGTCATTTGATCCATGCTTTCCCATAGCTTCTCTCCACCCCATCGACATCCATTTTCACCCACGCCCCGTCTCGGACCATCCATACACGCGGATCGCGAAAGGTGTCCGCAATCCGATCAAAATCCGTTTCTGCCATGCCTGTATAATCGAACCATCGGCGGAGATCTCCCGGCCGCACGTGGTCGTAATGCAGAATCCTCCGGACTCCCTCCTCCCGGCTCATTCGACCCGCCCGAATGTCCTTAGCCACGTGGTCCGAACAGCGCCCATAACCAAATTTGATGAATTTCAGGTAGTCATGTGCACCGTTTTCGTGCATATCGTCAAGATTCGACATCATCCGATATGTGCGGTCAAATCCACGCCCCGAGCTCCGAAATCCATATTTTTTTTCTACCATAGGGCCGTGTTCATTTGCCTCCCAATAAGCATAGTTCCCCAGAAATAGCCCCTTCAAATCTAGAGAGAAGATTTCCTCATCCGACGGGTAGCGATAGGGGATCATGTCCTGTTCTGTGATTCCCTCCAACCCAACGAAAAAGTTCCACTCATATCCGCGCGCGAAATGCTCCAGCCGATCACGGTAAGAAACCTCCGGAAAATCATTCATCGAAAACTGGCCGCCTAGATCCAGATAGCCATGCTCCCCGTAAAAAACAAGAGGGATGCGGTAAAGAGCTGCAACTCTCATCGGCAGGGACATGATCCCAACGTGGGCATGCCAATTCATGTCCCCCATGATCACCACGCCCAACCGATTTAGTTTCTGGAGCAATGGGACCGAAGGGGAACAAAAAATGTGATCTACCCCGAACACCTCCTTCATGCGGTGCACATTGTACCAACCCTCCTCGGTCCAGTTGTTTCCGTTGTAGGTGACCAAGAGGGGCCGCAAACCCAACTCTTGGGTTAGGTAGTGGGTTTGAAAGTAGCTGTCTTTACCCCCACTTACGGGAATCACACAATCGTAGGTTGACCCGTCACGAGACCGTGCTTTCTCCACGATTTCTCGCAGCAGATCCCTGCGCCTGTCCCATTCCAACGTAGTGATGTCCTTTTTGGCATCTGCCATCAGGCATCCAGTGCAAACGCCG
>Ga0214919_10007564_pt1 | contig 14609 bp, 14 predicted proteins | sample LL1503_MetaG_FD_177994 | JGI IMG/M metagenome (GOLD analysis project Ga0214919, IMG submission 177994) | Freshwater microbial communities from Lake Lanier, Atlanta, Georgia, United States - LL-1503 | ecosystem: Environmental > Aquatic > Freshwater > Lake | place: USA: Georgia | collected... | reverse complement strand
AGTGGCGGCTGCAGAGTTAGGGACTATTGACTGGGCCGCGCCCTGGCTGGCTCCGCTGCGGGCCACGGGTGAACCGCTTGCGCAGCGGGTGCTTCGCGGAGCGTCGTGCGCCCAGGCGCTGAATGCCGCACCCGCCAACCTGCTGTCCGCTGCGGGCGTGCAGTTTGTGCCCCAAGCGGCTTTGCCGGCCAGTGAGGCCTATGAGGCATTTATTTTTCGCACCCACCAGGTCCCCACACGCGACGGCTTGCATGATTTTTTCAACGGCTTGTGTTGGCTGTATTACCCCCAGACCAAAAACCGGCTGAACGCCTTGCAGGCCGCCCACATCGCGCACCACGGCATCGGTCCACAGCGCGGCGCCGCGCGCGATGCGCTGACCGTGTTTGACGAGAACGCCGCGTTTTTATCCGCCCCCGATGCGCTGTGGGACGCGCTGCAGGCCAAAGCATGGGATGTGCTGTTCGGACCGCTGCGCCCCGTATGGGAGCAGGCGAACTTGCAATTATTTGGCCATGCCCTGCTAGAAAAATTGTGCAACCCGCGCAAACCTATCACCGCTCATGTGTACCGCGTCCGGCCTGCAGACGGCGCGGTTGCCGGCACCTTGAGCGCTGCTTTGCTCGAGTCAAAACCTTTCGCACACCTGCCGGTGCTGGGCGTACCCGGCTGGTACACCGCCAACAATGCGCCGGATTTTTACCGTGATGCATCGGTGTTTCGCGCCGGAAAACCACAGTCCTTATATGTGATTACGCCGTAGGGCTTTTCGCGCACTGCGTAGGATGTGTGCGTGTTCTTTATCTCTGAGGTCTCGATGAAACGAATCGTATTGCTGGTGTTGACGAATGTGTTGGTTGTCGTGGTTTTGGGCGTGGTCGCAAGCCTGCTCGGCGTGAACCAGTATTTGACGGGCACCGGGCTCAATCTGGGCTTGTTGCTGGGCTACGCGCTGGTCATCGGTTTTGGCGGCGCATTCATCTCGCTCCTGATCAGCAAGCCCTTAGCGAAATGGAGTTCCGGCGTGCAGCTGATTGAGCAGCCGCAAAACGCGGACGAGGCGTGGATTGTGCAAACGGTTCAAAGGCTTTCGCAACAGGCGGGCATCGGCATGCCGGAGGTCGGTATTTTTGAAGGCGAGCCCAATGCCTTTGCAACGGGCGCATTCCGCGATTCCGCGCTGGTGGCCGTATCCACCGGGCTGCTGCAGGGGATGACCCGCGATGAAGTGGAAGCCGTCCTCGGCCACGAAGTAGCCCACATTGCCAACGGCGATATGGTGACCATGACCTTGATCCAAGGCGTGATGAATACCTTTGTCGTCTTCCTCAGCCGCGTGATCGGTTACGCCGTAGATAGCTTTCTTCGCAAAAACGACGACGAGCGCAGCGGCCCGGGCATCGGCTACTACGTCACCACCATCGTGCTGGACCTTGTTCTGGGCTTCGCCGCCGCCATGGTGGTCGCCTGGTTCAGCCGCCAGCGTGAATTCCGCGCCGATGCGGGCGCTGCGCAATTGATGGGCAAACGCCAGCCGATGATCGACGCACTAGCGCGCCTGGGCGGGATGACGCCGGGCGAATTGCCCAAGAGCGTGGCGGCCTTCGGGATTGCGGGCGGCATAGGCCAACTGTTCTCGACCCACCCGCCGATTGAGGAGCGCATCGCCGCGTTGCGCGACGCGCGCTAGACAGACGCTGAAGGCGTGTCAAGCGAGGCGTTGGCCAAGGCCAGCGCCTCGGCCACGCGGATGCCATCGACGCCTGCGGACAAAATGCCGCCGGCATAACTGGCACCTTCCCCGGCCGGATACAGGCCACGCACATTGCTGCTTTGCAGGTCTTCGCCGCGCGGAACTTTGAGCGGGCTGGAGGTGCGGGTTTCCACGCCGGTGAGCACCGCATCCGCCATATCAAAGCCTTTAATTTTTCTTCCGAACACGGGCAGGGCTTCGCGAATCGCCGCGATTGCGTAAGCGGGCAGGCTGTGCGCCAGATCGGTCAGATGCACGCCCGGCCGGTACGAGGGTTGCACCGCCCCGAACGCGGTTGATGCGCGCGCGTCCAGAAAGTCTCCGACCAGTTGTCCCGGCGCCGCGTAACTTTCCCCGCCTTGCACATAGGCCGCTGATTCCAGGGCGCGCTGCAAAACAATACCGGACAAAGGATGCGCGCGGGTCGCGCTTGGCTGGGTACCCGCCAGCAGCGCCTGCGATTGCGCGGCATAGCGCGCGCCATCTTCTGCGCCAAAGGCGGCAACCCAGCTGTCCAGGTCATGCGGGTAATCGCCGGGGTCGATGCCGACCACGATGCCAGCGTTGGCGTTGCGCTCGTTGCGCGAATACTGGCTCATGCCGTTGGTCACTACACGCCCCGGCTCCGATGTAGCCGCCACCACCGTGCCGCCCGGGCACATGCAAAAGCTGTACACGCTGCGGCCATTGCTGGCGTGGTGCACCAGCTTGTAATCGGCCGCACCCAGCAGGAGGTTACCGGCGTGGCGGCCCCAGCGGGCGCGGTCAATCACACCTTGCGGATGCTCAATGCGAAAGCCCACGGAGAAGGGCTTGGCCTGCATCGCCACGCCGCGTGCGTGCAACATGGCAAAGGTGTCGCGGGCGCTGTGGCCCAGCGCCATCACCACCTGGCGGGCTTCGATGTCGCGGCTGTGCCCGCTGGCCAGATCCAGCACCTGCAGGCCGCGCACCTGCTGTACGCCGTCACGGGTTTCCAGATGCAAATCGGTGGCCTGCTGCCCGAAGCAGACCTCTCCGCCCAGCGCGATGATGCGTGCCCGCAGGTTTTCCACCACACGCACCAACTTGAAAGTGCCGATATGCGGATGCGCTTCCACCAGAATTTCAGGTGGCGCACCGGCTTTGACAAGCTCCTCCATGACCTTGCGTCCTAAATGGCGCGGGTCTTTGATCTGGCTCCACAGCTTGCCGTCCGAGAAGGTGCCGGCCCCACCCTCACCAAACTGCACATTGCTGTTGGGATGCAGTTGGTGCTTGCGCCACAAGTCCCAGGTATCTTGCGTACGCTGGCGCACCGTCGGGCCACGCTCGAGCACCAACGGCCTGAAGCCCATTTGCGCCAGCAGCAGCGCGGCAAACATGCCGCAGGGGCCAAAACCCACGACCACCGGGCGCAAAGCCAACGTGGAAGGGGCATGCGCCACGGGGTGGTAGGCCATGTCGGGGGTCGCGCCGATATGCGGATGCCCGGCAACGCGTGCTAGAACCGCTTGTTCCAAATCGGCATGCAGTGTCACATCGACAATGAAGACCGCCAGCACGTCCGCTTTGCGTGCATCAAAGCTGCGTTTGAAAACTTGCAGTTTGGTAATGTCTTGGGGTGCCACGCCCAGGGCCTGGGCGGCCAACGCACGCAGGGCGTCTATCGGTTGCGCCAGCGGAAGGCGGTCAGCGTCAGTTTCGCTGGGGGCGTCGGCAGCGCGCCGTGTGGCCACGGGCAGCGCTGCGAGCGGGAGTTTGAGTTCGGTCAGGCGGATCATGCGGGCTCGTGGTTATCAAGCAAGCCGGGATGATACGGTGCGCCCTCAGGCTGTGAGCATGCCCTTTTCTTCAATAAATGCAACCACCTTGTCCAGCCCGGTGAGTGTCTTGAGGTTGGTCATCACAAAAGGCTTGAGGCCTTTGGGTGTGGTGCGCATGCGCGTGGTGTCGGCGTGCATCACGTCCAGGTTGGCGCCCACGTAGGGCGCGAGGTCGGTCTTGTTGATCACAAACAAATCGCTTTTGGTGATGCCAGGCCCGCCTTTGCGTGGAATTTTTTCGCCCGCCGCCACATCAATCACATAGATGGTCAGGTCACTCAACTCGGGGCTGAAGGTGGCCGCCAGGTTGTCGCCGCCGCTTTCGATAAACACCACATCGGCATTCGGAAAATCCACCAGCATGCGGTCGATGGCCTCGAGGTTGATGGACGCGTCCTCGCGGATGGCCGTGTGCGGGCAGCCGCCCGTCTCCACGCCCATGATGCGCTCGGCCGGCAGCGCGCCACTGACGGTCAGCAAGCGCTGGTCTTCTTTGGTGTAAATGTCGTTGGTAATCGCCACCAGGTCGTAGCGCTCGCGCATCGCTTTGCACAGCATTTCCAAGAGCGTGGTTTTGCCGGAGCCCACCGGGCCTCCGATGCCCACGCGCAGGGGCGGAAGTTTTTTGGTGCGTCGGGCGATGTGGTGCAAGGCGGACATAGCGGGTCTTTCAAGATCTAAAAAGGCGGGAATATTGCACCTCATGCCGCGCGCTCAAAATCGCCAGCATCGGAGAAAAAGCTTGTAAGTCCTCAAACGGCGTGGCCAGCGCACGGTCCACCGCTTGCGGAATATCGGCGGTCAGCGCGGCCAGGATGCGCTGCCCCGCGCTTTGGCCCAGCGGCACCGACTTGATCGCCGCCTGCACCATGTTCTCGGCCCAGCCAAACGCAAAAGCCAGCAGCGCGGCGCGCGCGGGTGCCTGGCTGTGGTGGGCCGCCAACGCAAAGGCCAGCGGGTAGCTCGGATCCATGGCAGCCAGCGTTGCCACGTCGGCTTGCAGATTGCGGCCGTCCATGCGGTGGTTGCGCAGCCACTCCAACAGCGAGCGGCCCATTTGCTCGGTTTGTGCGCGCAGCTCCGCGCTCTCGCGGGTCTGCAAGACCCAGGCGTTGAGGCGGGCGATCTCGGTGTGGTCATGGCGTCCCCAGGCTGGAAGCGCCAGCGCCACCACGGCCAAGTCGGAGCGCGCCACTGCTATGTGCAATTGGTCAAGTAGCCAGGCCCGGGCGTCGGATTCGCTGGCGGCATAGTCCGCGTCCACCGCCGCCTCCAGTCCTTCGGAGTAGCAGAAGCCGCCAATCGGTAAGGCCGGCGAGGCCAGCCACATCAGCTGCATCAGGCTGGTGTCGAGCATGGGCTGCGGATCAGTGGTCGTGGCCGCAACCGGGGCCATGCACATGCGGCGCGGACGCGACGATTGGAATGGTGCCGCGCTTGGGCGCCTCATGGCTGTGACTGTGGCCGTGATCGTGTCCATGTCCGCCGCTGGCATACGCGCCGTTTTCCGGCTCAAAGGCTTCGTCCACCGCCTGCACGATCAGGTGCATGGCGCGAAGCATGTCGGCCAGAACATGGTCGGGTTCAATCTTCAGGTGGTCTGGCTTGAGTTCAATGGGCACATGCCGGTTGCCCAGGTGGTAGGCCGCGCGGATCAGGTCGTAGGGCGTGCCGTGGTTCGTGCAATGCGTGATCTTGAGCACCGCCTGGGGCGCAGCCACTACCCGCACCAGCGAGCCGTCGTCTGCCACCAGCACATCGCCCCCGCGCACCACCGTACCGCGCGGCAAGAACACACCCAGCGTGCGTCCTGCCGAATCCGAGGCTTCAAAGCGACTTTTCTGCCGCGTGTCCCAATCCAGTTCCAAAGTCGTCGCACGCTTGAGCAGTGCAGCGGCCAGGCCTGCGCCTTGGGGGATAAGTTTGGAGGTTTGGAGCATCAAAACAAAAAGTAACGTTGCGCCATCGGCAAGCTGGTCGCCGGTTCGCAGGTCAGCAACTGTCCATCGGCACGCACGGTGTAGGTCTGCGCGTCGATCTCCATGGTGGGCAGGTAGTGGTTATGCACCATATGCTGCTTGCGCACGCCGCGCATATTTTTGGCAACCGCCAGCGTCTTGCTCAGGCCGAAGCGGGTTTGGATGCCGGCGTCCATACCGGCTTGCGAGACGAAGGTGAGTGAGCCGCGCTGCAGCGCGCCGCCGTACGCGCCGAACATGGGGCGGTAGTGCACCGGTTGCGGTGTGGGGATGGAGGCGCTGGGGTCGCCCATGGCGGCCATGGCGATGAAGCCGCCTTTGAGGATAAGCGCGGGTTTGACGCCAAAAAAGGCTGGCTTCCAGACCACCAAGTCCGCCCATTTGCCCGCTTCCACGCTGCCCACCTCGTGGCTGATGCCGTGGGCAATCGCCGGGTTGATGGTGTACTTGGCGACATAGCGCTTGGCGCGGAAGTTGTCATTGCGCTGTTGCAACTCGGTGCTTTCGCTGCGGCCTGCGTCAGGCGCCAGCCAGCCGCGCTGGGCTTTCATTTTGTGCGCGGTCTGCCATGTGCGGATGATGACTTCGCCCACGCGGCCCATGGCCTGGCTGTCGCTGCTCATCATGGAAATGGCGCCCAGGTCGTGCAGCACGTCTTCGGCGGCAATCGTCTCCTTGCGGATGCGGCTCTCGGCAAACGCCAGGTCTTCGGCAATGCCGGCGTCCAGGTGGTGGCAAACCATGAGCATGTCCACGTGCTCGTCCAGCGTGTTCACCGTATAGGGCATGGTCGGGTTGGTGGAGCTGGGTAAAAAATTATCGTGACCCACCACTTTCAGAATATCGGGTGCATGACCGCCGCCCGCACCTTCGGTGTGGAAAGCGCACAGGGTTCGGCCCTTGGTTGCGGCAATGGTGTCTTCCACAAAGCCGGACTCGTTGAGCGTGTCGGAGTGAATCGCGACTTGGATGTCCATCTCATCGGCCACATCCAGGCAATTGCTGATGGCCGCAGGCGTGGTGCCCCAGTCTTCATGCAGCTTGAGGCCGATCACGCCGGCCTCGATTTGCTCGCGCAGCGCAGCGGGCAGGCTGGCGTTGCCCTTGCCAAAAAAGCCCAGGTTCATCGGGAAGGCATCTGCAGCTTGCAGCATGCGTTCGATGTTCCAGGCACCCGGCGTGCAGGTGGTCGCAAACGTGCCGGTGGCCGGGCCGGTGCCGCCGCCCATCATGGTGGTCACGCCGCTGGCCAGCGCCTCCTCAATTTGCTGCGGGCAGATGAAGTGGATGTGGCAGTCAATGCCGCCGGCGGTGACGATGTTGCCCTCGCAGCTGATGACCTCTGTCCCCGGCCCGATGATGATGTCCACGCCCGGCTGCGTGTCCGGGTTACCGGCTTTGCCGATGCCCACGATGCGCCCGCCTTTGAGGCCGATGTCCGCTTTCACAATGCCCCAGTGGTCCAGGATCAGCGCGTTGGTCATCACGCAGTCCACTGCACCCTGCGAGCGCGTGGCCTGCGATTGCGCCATCCCGTCGCGTATGGTTTTGCCGCCGCCGAACTTCACTTCTTCGCCATAGCTGCCAGCGCGTATCGTGTAGTCCGCCTCCACTTCCACGAGCAAGCCGGTATCGGCGAGCCGCACCCGGTCGCCCACGGTGGGGCCAAAAATTTCCGCGTACGCGCGGCGATCCATGCGTGCCATTTACAGTGTTCCTTGCGTCAAACCACGAAAGCCATAGACGGTACGGCCACCGGCGTAGTCCACCAATTCCACCGTGCGTTCCTGCCCCGGCTCAAAGCGCACCGCTGAGCCCGAAGCGATGTTCAGCCGCATGCCCCGCGCCTGCACGCGGTCAAAACCCAGGGCGGCGTTCGTCTCCGCAAAGTGGTAGTGCGAGCCGACCTGTATCGGGCGGTCCGCGGTGTTGCGCACCAGCAGCGTGACCGCGCGTCTGTCGGCGTTGAGGGTGATGTCACCCTCGCCAGTGATGATTTCGCCGGGCGTCATGGTTTATTTGCGGCGGTGGTAGTACAGGGCGGCAGCGGCGGCGATTGCCAGCAGGCCCCAGATATCCGTGGCATGCCAATGGCTGCCTTCCATGCCGTGGCCTTCGTGGGCCCACGCAGTAGCACTTGCGGCCAGTGCGGTGAGGGCGGCTCCATTGCGCAAGCAGCGGCTTTGCAGCGTGGTTGGGTGCATAGACATAGTTAGCTCCTTGTTATGTATCGGGCAGGCGGGGTTTACACAATGGGCTGGTGCACGGTCACCAGTTTGGTTCCGTCGGGGAAGCTGGCTTCGACTTGGATATCGGGAATCATCTCGGCAATGCCGTCCATCACATCGGCGCGGGTCAGTACGTTACGGCCTTCGCTCATCAATTGCGCCACGGTCTTGCCATCGCGTGCGCCTTCCATCACCGCAGCGCTAATCAGGGCAATGGCTTCCGGGTAATTCAGCTTCAGGCCCCGCGCCTTGCGCCGCTCGGCCAGCAGGGCAGCGGTGAATAGCAGCAACTTGTCTTTTTCGCGTGGTGTGAGTTCCATCGTGGTATGTCCGGCGGTGAATGCAGAGCAATAGTAACCAGCTTGCTTCGCAAGTGACATGCCTGCCCACCGCTGCAGCAGGGCGACTGTAGTACCCCGCACCGAACTGACGCAGCGCAACTTTCTGGTGCGTCCCCGCGTTTGAAATGCGCCCGCATGGTGCCGCTTTAGGCACCACAGCGAGGCCTGCTCGGCTGCTTACCTGTTGCGCCGCAGCATGACCCCACTTGGCACGGTCGTTGCGAAAAGGATTCCGCGTCTATCGATGCGATTTATTTCATCACCTGTTGCCTGGAGTTATCACACATGTCAAATCGTCGGGGTCACCTTCAATTACTCGCTATGTCCGCTGCGCTTGTCGGCGCAAACCTCTTGTCCCTGCCCCAGGCGCAAGCCGCTGAGACCATCAAGGTCGGCGTGTTGCACAGCCTCTCGGGCACCATGGCTATCTCGGAGACCGTGTTGAAGGACACCGTGCTCATGGCCATCGACGAAATCAACAAAAAAGGCGGCGTGCTGGGCAAGCAGCTAGAGCCGGTGGTCGTCGACCCCGCGTCCAACTGGCCCCTGTTCGCTGAGAAGACCAAGCAATTGCTGGGGCAGGACAAAGTCGCCGTCATCTTCGGCTGCTGGACCTCGGTGTCCCGTAAATCGGTGCTCCCGGTGGTGGAAGAAATGAACGGCCTGCTGTTCTACCCCGTGCAATACGAGGGCGAAGAGCTGTCCAAAAACGTGTTTTACACGGGCGCTGCGCCCAACCAGCAAGCCATCCCCGCAGTGGACTATTTGATGAGCGCGGACGGCGGCGGTGCCAAGCGCTGGGTCTTGCTGGGAACTGACTACGTCTACCCCCGCACCACCAACAAAATCCTGCGCGCCTACCTGAAATCCAAGGGCGTGAAAGACAGCGATATTGACGAGAAATACACTCCTTTTGGTCATTCCGATTACCAGACCATCGTGGCTGACGTGAAGAAATTCGCCGCCGGTGGCAAGACCGCAGTGGTCTCCACCATCAACGGTGACTCCAATGTGCCTTTCTACAAAGAACTCGGTAACGCTGGCCTCAAAGCCAAAGACGTTCCCGTCGTCGCTTTCTCGGTGGGTGAGGAAGAGTTGCGCGGCGTGGACACCAAGCCCCTGGTCGGTCACCTGGCTGCATGGAACTACTTCATGTCGATCAAGAACCCGACCAACGACTCCTTCATCAAGAAGTGGTCTGACTACGGCAAAGCCAAGGGCATCGCCGGCCACAAGGACAAGCCTTTGACCAACGACCCGATGGAAGCGACTTACATCGGTATCAATATGTGGAAGCAGGCCGTGGAGAAGGCTAAGTCCACCGATGTGGACAAAGTCATTGCCGCCATGGCCGGTCAAACCTTCACCGCACCGAGTGGCATCACGTCCAAGATGGACGAGAAAAACCACCACTTGCATAAGTCGGTCTTCATCGGCGAGATCAAGGCAGACGGCCAGTTCAACGTCGTTTGGAAGACCCCCGGCCCTGTGAAAGCCAAGCCATGGTCGCCGTACATCGACGGCAATGCCGGCAAGCCAGACGAGCCTGCCAAGTAAGTCCCGCAGCGCGCACGCCGTGCGCTGCTGACTGCCCGCGCTGCTGCATCGAACGTGCGGCGGCGCGGGGATCCGCCAGTCTTTACACTCCCTCGTTTTTCATGACTTGACTGGTTCTGATGCTGTTCCTGCGTGTTTTTTGTTGTCTGTTTTTGGTCTGGGCGGCGAGCGCGCAAGCGCTGACTCCGCAGGAAGCACTGGCGATGGCACAGGGCGAAGGCGCAAGCCGCATCCAGGCGGTTCAAGCCGCAGTCTCAAAGGCCGACGCCGCCACGCTGGCGTTCATTCAGGCCCTCTCCGATGATGCCGTCAAGATCGCCGACGGTAAGCCCTATATCTTCCAGGGTGACAAACCCTTGGACCCCGTTAGCGGCGCGCCGGTTGCGCTCAGCGCCGAGGTGCTTTCGGCGGCGCAAGACGTGGTAAATAACAACCGCATGCGCGGCGAATTGGACAACGCCTTGGCCGCGCTCAAGCTGCTGTCACCCGACGCCGCTTTGCGCCGTGCTGCTGCCAAAAATCTGCATGGCCAGGTCGGCGAGGCGCAGCTACCCCTGCTGGAGCGTGCGCTGGCACAGGAAACCGAATCCGACATCGCCCAGGGCCTGGGCCAGTTGCGCGCCGCCGCCATGCTGGCCAGCACCGACGAAGGTCGCCGGGTCGAGGCCGCGCGCCTGCTTGGTGCCAGCACCCAGGCCGCCACCCAAACCTTGCTGGCCGAACGCTTTGCCGTAGAAACATCGTCGGCCGTGCGCCAGGTCTTGCAGCGCAGCTTGGCCGATGTGAAAGCCCGTCTGGCCTGGGGCGACCGGGTGGGCGTGGTGTTCAGCGGCATCAGCCTGGGTTCCATCCTGCTGCTGGTGGCGCTGGGGTTGGCCATCACCTACGGCTTGATGGGCGTGATCAACATGGCGCACGGCGAGCTGATGATGATCGGTGCCTACGCCACCTACTGCGTGCAGGTGCTGTTCCAGAAGTTTTTCCCCGGCGCGTTCAACTGGTATTTGCTGGCCAGTGTGCCGGTGGCTTTTCTGGCGTCGGCGCTGGTTGGCGCCGTGTTGGAGCGCGGTGTGATCCGTTTCTTGTATGGCCGGCCGCTGGAGACCTTGTTGGCGACCTGGGGCATCAGCCTGGTGCTGATGCAAGCCGTGCGCAGCCTTTTTGGTGCTCAAAACGTGGGTGTTGAAAACCCCGCATGGATGAGCGGCGGCGTGCAGGTGTTCGGCAACCTGTCGCTCCCCTATAACCGCATCGTCATCATTGCCTTCGCCTCCTGTGTGCTGCTGGGCGTGGCCCTGGTAATAGGCAAAACCCGCCTTGGTCTTTTCGTGCGCGCTGTCACGCAGAACCGCCCTATCGCTTCCTGTATGGGCGTCAACACCGCCCGGGTCGATACCTATGCATTCGCTTTGGGCTCAGGTATCGCGGGGCTCGCCGGTTGCGCGCTCAGCCAGGTCGGCAATGTCGGGCCGGACTTGGGGCAAAGCTACATCGTGGACGCCTTCATGGTCGTGGTGCTCGGTGGCGTGGGGCAGCTTGCGGGCACTGTCAGTGCCGCGCTGGGCCTGGGCGTTTTGAATAAATTTTTAGAGGGCCTGACCGGCGCGGTGCTGGCCAAAATTGCCGTGTTGGTTTTCATTGTCATCTTCATCCAAAAGCGCCCCCAAGGCATTTTTGCGATGAAGGGCCGCAGCGCGGAGGCGTGAGGCGATGGCAGACAGTTCGTCCCACACTGCACTGGCTGATTTGCCGCAGGCCGCGCCCTTGTTGGCGGGGCGCGCACGCATGGCGTGGCTGGCGGCCCTTGTGTTCTTGTGCGCGGTAGTGCCTTTGCTGAATTTGGTGGTGCCCGCGGGCAGCGTCTTGCATATCAGTGACTTCATGGTGGCGCTGGTCGGCAAGATCATGTGCTACGCCATTTGCGCGCTGGCCATGGATTTGATCTGGGGCTACACCGGCATCCTCAGCCTGGGCCATGGTTTGTTTTTCGCGCTCGGCGGCTACGCCATGGGTATGTACTTGATGCGCGAGATCGGCTTGGATGGCAACTACAAAAGTGCTTTGCCCGACTTCATGGTGTTTTTGGATTGGAAGACCCTTCCTTGGCACTGGGCGCTGAGCCACAGCCTCTTTGCCACTTTGTTTCTGGTTGTGCTGGTGCCCGGACTGGTGGCGCTGGTGTTTGGCTACTTTGCCTTCCGCTCGCGCATCAAGGGCGTGTACTTTTCCATCATCACGCAGGCGCTGACCTTTGCCGCCATGCTGCTGTTCTTCCGCAACGAGACCGGCTTTGGCGGCAACAACGGATTCACCGATTTCAAGCGCATCGCCGGCTTGTCGATTGCCACGCCGCAGATGCGCATGTTCTTGTTTGTGTTGACCGCGCTGTTTTTGCTGGGCTTTTATCTGTTGGCGCGTTATCTGGTGGCATCCAAATTCGGGCGCGTGCTGCAGGCGGTGCGCGATGCCGAGTCGCGGCTCATGTTCAGCGGTTACGCGCCTCTGGGCTACAAGCTCACCATCTGGGTTATCTCGGCCGTGATGTGCGGTGTGGCCGGGGCTTTGTACGTACCGCAAGTCGGCATCATCAACCCCAGCGAAATGAGCCCTGCCAATTCGATTGAGATCGCTGTCTGGGCGGCTGTTGGTGGCCGTGCCACGCTGATCGGCCCCATCATTGGTGCGTTTCTGGTCAATGGCGCCAAGAGCTGGCTAACCGTCGCCTACCCTGAGTTCTGGTTGTACTTTCTGGGCGCCCTGTTCATCGTCGTGACCTTGTTGTTGCCGCAAGGCGTGATCGGGCTGGTGCGCCGTCTGCGAGGGCAGCAACCATGACGCCCGAGTTGATGGACCAGGGCGCACAGCGGCTGGCCGCGCTGCAAGAGGGCCAAATGCGCCAGGCTTTGCAAACCGCATCGGGCGGGCGCGAGGCGGGTTTTGGCCGCCGCATCAGCGAAGAGGCGCTGGACCTGACGCACGGCCGCATCCTGTACTTGGAAGACGTGAGCGTCAGCTTTGACGGCTTCAAAGCCATCAACCGCTTGTCGCTGGACATCGCGCCGGGCGAGTTGCGCTGCATCATCGGGCCCAACGGTGCCGGTAAAACCACCATGATGGACATCATCACCGGCAAGACCCGGCCCGATGCGGGCAGCGTCTTTTTCGGCAGCACCATCGACCTGCTGCGCCACACCGAAGCCCAGATTGCCCAACTCGGCATCGGACGCAAGTTCCAAAAGCCCACCGTGTTCGAGCACCTCACGGTATTTGAGAACCTGGAGCTTGCCCTCAAAACCCACAAAGGCGTGGCGCAATCTTTGCGCTACCGCCGCAGCGCCGCCCATGACCAGCGCCTGTGCGAGGTGCTGGAAACCATCGCTTTGCAAGACAGCCTGGCGCGTCAGGCCGGCAAACTCAGCCACGGGCAAAAGCAGTGGCTGGAGATCGGCATGTTGCTGGTGCAAGAACCCCAGCTTCTGCTACTCGACGAGCCCGTAGCCGGCATGACCGACCAGGAAACCGAGCGAACCGCCGAACTGTTTTTGCGCCTCAAAGGCCAGCATTCGCTCATCGTGGTCGAGCACGATATGGCCTTCATCAAAGCCATCGCCCAGACCGTCACGGTGCTGTGCGACGGCGCGGTGTTGGCGCAGGGGCCCTTGTCGCAGGTGCAGGCCGACCCGCGCGTGATCGAAGTCTATTTGGGCCGTTAAAACCGCAACCCCCGCGCCAACCCCATGCTTGAAGTCAGCTCCATCAACCAGTACTACGGCGGCTCGCACATCCTGCGCGAGGTCAGCCTGCGCGCCAGCGCGGGCCAGGTCACCGTCGTGCTCGGACGCAACGGCGTGGGCAAATCCACGTTGCTCAAAACCATCATGGGCCTGGTGCCCATCAAAAGCGGCAGCATCACTTTGGCCGGTCACCCTATAGACCGCGCCGCGCCTTTTGACCGGGTGCGCGCGGGCGTGGGCTACGTGCCCCAGGGTCGAGAAATTTTCGGCCGCCTGACCGTGCAAGAGAACCTGGCCATGGGCCTAGCGTCCAAGCCTGCGGGCGCGCCGTTGCCGCAGCAGTTGTTTGAGTGGTTCCCGGTGCTGCACGAGATGCGCAATCGCCGTGGCGGCGACCTTTCGGGCGGCCAGCAGCAGCAACTCGCCATCGCCCGCGCCCTGGCCGCTGGCCCCAAGCTGCTGGTGCTCGACGAACCAACCGAGGGCATACAACCCAGCATCATCAAAGACATAGGCCGCGTCATCCGCCAGCTCGCCAGCCAGGGCGACATGGCCATCCTGCTCGTCGAGCAGTACTACGACTTCGCCCGCGAACTCGCCGATAACTATGTCGTCATGGAGCGCGGCGCGGTTCGCGCGCAAGGGTTGGGCGCGGATATGGGGCGGGATGGGGTAAGAGAGATGGTGGCGATTTAGGGGTGTCTGTCACCCCCGCCACATCCGCTTCAGCGTAGCGTCCCGCAGCACCAGGTGGTGCCACAGCGCGGCAGCGACATGCAGCCCGATCAGCGCCAATAGTGCATAGGCCAGAAATTCGTGGGTTCCGATGGCCACGCGTGAAAAGTACTGGTCTTTGAAAATCAGCGACGGTAAGTGCTGGCCGAACAGCAGCACCGCGTGTCCCCGCGCGTTCGTGTAAGTCCAGCCCAATAGCGGAATCGCCAGCATGCTGGCCAGAAGCAACGCCTGCACCAAGACGGCGGCCCAGGGCCAGCGCGGTGGCGTGATGCGCGGGGGGTGTAGACTCATCAAGCTCCAGAGCAGGCGCAGCAGCGTGAGCGACAGCACAAGCAGGCCGATGGTGCGGTGCAGCCCCACCACCTGTGCGCGGTTTTGCCCTGGGGGTAGCCAATCGACCGCCCACACCAGCGCAAAACTGCCCACCAGCAACAGCACGGTCAGCCAGTGCATCACCCGCCGCGTGGTGCTGAA
>Ga0214919_10007563_pt1 | contig 14610 bp, 17 predicted proteins | sample LL1503_MetaG_FD_177994 | JGI IMG/M metagenome (GOLD analysis project Ga0214919, IMG submission 177994) | Freshwater microbial communities from Lake Lanier, Atlanta, Georgia, United States - LL-1503 | ecosystem: Environmental > Aquatic > Freshwater > Lake | place: USA: Georgia | collected... | reverse complement strand
CCTCCGGCTCCATGATTCCAACATTGCTCGTTGGAGACTTGATACTTGTCAATAAGTTCCATTACGGCTTGCGCCTGCCGGTTATCAACACCAAAGTGACCCAGGGCAACAAGCCCCGGCGCGGTGATGTGATGGTGTTTCGCTACCCGCCGCAGCCCAGCCTGGACTACATCAAGCGCGTCGTTGGCGTGCCCGGTGACACCGTGGCTTATCTCAACAAACGCCTGACCATCAACGGGCAGGTCATCGAGACGAAGGCCATGCCCGATTTTCTGGATGAAGACGCCATGCGCTACTTCAAGCAGTTCGAGGAAAAGCTCGGTGACAGGCCGCACCGTTTGCTCAATGACGAAAACCGCCCGGCCTTTGTCCAGGTGCAACCCAACTTTTTTGGTGCCGAGGGCTGCAACTACACGGTGGAGGGTGTGACCTGCAAGGTTCCAGAGGGTCACTACTTCATGATGGGTGACAACCGCGACAACTCGCTGGATTCGCGCTATTGGGGCTTTGTGCCCGACGCCAATATTGTGGGCCGGGCATTTTTTGTCTGGATGAACTTTGGCAGTCTCAAACGCATAGGCGGCTTCAACTGATGGCGGTACGCCAGCGTCCTCAATGACCCCAGGGCTGGAGCAGCTGCAGCTGCGTTTGCAGTACCGATTCCAGAACCCCGAGTTGCTGCGGCGCGCGTTGACGCACCGCAGTTTTTCTGCCGACCATTACGAACGGCTGGAATTTCTGGGAGATTCGGTATTGGGTTTGGCGGTCTCCGATATGTTGTACGCCCAGCTGGGCAGCCTGGCCGAGGGCGATTTGTCGCGCGTCCGCGCCAACCTGGTGCGGCAGGAGACTTTGCACAAGTTGGCGCTCGATTTGGGTTTGTCTGAGCTGTTGCGACTTGGTGAGGGGGAAATGCGCTCAGGTGGCCCTAAGCGCCCGTCGATTCTGGCCGACGCGCTGGAGTCGGTGCTGGGTGCGGTCTACCTGGACGCGGGTTTTGCCGCTGCGCAGGCGCTTGTGCAGCGCCTGTTCGCCGAGGTCGATATCCATCCCGCTATGCAGGCCGTTGGAAAAGACCCGAAAACCGAGCTGCAAGAGTGGTTGCAGGCGCGCAAGCAGCCGCTGCCCGTGTACCGCGTGGTTGCCACCTTGGGTGCCGCGCACCAGCAGAGCTTTGATGTTGAATGCCGCATTGAGCCGCTGGGCTTGAGCGAGCGCGGCATCGGCGGCTCACGCCGTGCGGGCGAGCAGGCAGCAGCAACCGCCATATTGCACACCATCAAAACCAGGGCTATGCCATGAGTACCAAAAAAGACCAAGCACCGGTCGATGCCGAGCCGGTCACGCAGGACGCCGGAGCGTTGGACGCCATGCTGCAAGGCCTGCTGAAAACGGGTTTGAAGAGCGCAGATCCGGGCGCTGCACAAGATGGTCAGCGCTGCGGTTTGGTGGCGATTGTGGGCAAACCTAATGTGGGTAAATCCACTCTGATGAACGCGCTGGTCGGACAAAAAATCAGTATCACGTCGCGCAAGGCACAAACCACCAGGCACCGCATCACCGGCATGCACACGCGCGGCGCAACGCAGTTTGTGTTTGTGGACACGCCCGGTTTCCAAACCCGCCACAACAACGCGCTGAACCGATCGCTGAACAAAACCGTCGTCGGTGCGGTGGGTGACGTGGACCTGATTTTGTTCGTGGTCGAAGCGGGGATGTTCAACCAGGCCGATGCGAAAGTGTTGGCCTTGCTCAGCAAAGAGGTGCCCACGCTCTTGGTGGCTAATAAGCTCGACCAGGTCGAACGCCGCTCGGACCTGGCCCCCTGGTTGCAGGAGATGCAGCAACGGCATGCCTTTGCTGAATTCGTGCCCATCTCGGCCAAAAATGCCAAAGACGTCGCGCGCATGCTCGATATTTGTGAAAAATTCCTGCCCGAGCAGCCTTGGTGGTATGCCCCCGATGAATTGACCGACCGCAGTGAAAAATTCCTGGCCTCAGAGACGGTGCGTGAAAAACTGTTCCGGCTCACCGGCGACGAATTGCCCTACACGTCCACCGTGGTCATAGACCAGTTTTCAGAAGAACCGGGCGTGGGCAAGCAAAAGCGGCTGGTGCGCATTGCCGCCACCATTGTGGTTGAGCGCGACAGCCATAAAGCCATGGTCATCGGTGACAAGGGGGAGCGCATCAAGCGCATCGGGACCGAGACCCGGGTTGAACTGGAGCGCCTGCTTGACGCCAAAGTGTTCATTGAAATGTGGGTCAAAGTCCGCTCCGGTTGGGCCGATGACGAGGCCCGCGTGCGCGCTTTCGGTTACGAATAAGCAGGCCGATATGGCAACGCGTCGCCCTGCGCAGCGCTTCAGCGACGAGCCGGCCTTTGTGCTGCACCGCTATGACTGGAGCGAGTCCAGCCTGATTCTGGAAGTGTTCACCCGCCACCACGGCCGCATTGCCCTGGTGGCCAAAGGCGCCAAACGACCGAGCTCCAGCTTCCGGCCGATTTTGCTGCCCATGCAGCCGCTGCACATTGCCTTTGGTGGCGACGGCGAAATCCGCACCCTCAAAAGCGCCGAGTGGCAGGGCGGGCATGTGATGCCCAAGGGCGATGCCCTTCTTTCGGGCTACTACCTCAATGAACTGCTGCTGGCCTTGCTGGCCCGGGATGATCCGCATCCGGGCTTGTTCGACGTGTATGCGCGGGTAGTCGAGGTGATTGCCAGCGGGCACGCGGATTTGCTTCAGGCTGCGCTGCGCACCTATGAAATTTTGTTGCTTCGCGAGGTCGGTTTGCTGCCCCAGCTCGACATGCAAACCCTGACTCTGGCTGCACTGCAAGCGGATGCCGCATATGTGTTGGTGCCCGAGGGCGGTTTGCGCGTCGCCCATGCCGATGACCGCGCCAGTTTGAGTGGTGCGCAATGGAGCGTAGTCCAAGCCGCGCTGCGCGACAGTGCCCCGTTCGGCCCCACGTTGCGCGCCTGCGCCGAGCACATGGCCGGGCTCAAACCGCAGTTGCGCCAGCTGCTGCACTACCATTGCGGCGTCAAAACCCTACGCACCCGCCAAATGATGTTTGATATCCAGGCGCTTTAGCCGCCTCAACCCTTCAAAGCCCTATGCGCTCCAACCGTATTGCCCTGTCCGTCAATCTGAACAAAGTCGCGCTGCTGCGCAACACCCGGCATCTGGGCATACCCAGCCTGACGCGCGCAGCCACCCTGTGTTTGCAAGCCGGTGCCGCGGGTATCACGGTGCACCCCCGCCCGGATGCGCGCCATATCCGGGCCCATGATGTGGTGGATCTGGCCGAGCTGATGCGCGACTGGCCGGACCGCGAGTTCAACATCGAAGGCAATCCCTTACACAACCTGCTGGCCTGTGCGCAGGACATCCGAGCGCGGGGTCTGCCCGTGCACCAGCTGACTTTTGTCCCCGACGGGGAAGGGCAATTCACCAGCGACCATGGCTGGAACTTTCCTGCCGATGCGGCCACCCTGCGGCCATTGATCGCGCAGGCGCAGGCCCTGGGTGCCCGCGTGAGCCTGTTCATGGACGCGGACGCTTCTGCCATGGCGGGCGCCAAAGCGGCCGGCGCCGACCGGGTGGAGCTGTACACCGAGCCCTACGCCGCCGCCTGGGGTACGGCAGACCAGGACGCACAGTTGCAGCGCTTTGCCGCCGCTGCCCAAGCCGCTCTGGATGCCGGTTTGGGCGTGAATGCCGGTCATGATCTCAACCTGGTCAACCTCGCGGCGTTTGCGCGGAAGGTGCCCGGACTGCGCGAAGTCTCGATCGGTCACGCGCTGATTGCGGATGCGCTGGAGATGGGTTGTGCCGACACCGTGCGCGCTTACCGGGCATGTTTGGTCTGAGTGGCGCATGATTTTTGGTATCGGTACTGACATTTGCGATGTCCGGCGCATTGCCGCAGCGCAACTACGCCATGGAGACCGTTTTGCGCAGCGGGTTTTGGGTGCGGCGGAGTTACAGGTCTGGCGCGCGCGGGGCCTGCGTTGGCCGGACCGCGCCAACCGCTATCTGGCTACGCGCTTCAGCGCCAAAGAGGCATTCAGCAAAGCCATTGGCCTGGGCATCCGTATGCCCATGACCTGGCGGAATTGCGAAATTCTCAACCACCCCAGCGGTGCGCCGTATCTGGTGGTTCATGGAGATTTGTACACCTGGTGCACGGCGCGGCGGCTGGGCTTTCATGTCACGGTGAGTGACGAGAGCGATTACGCCGCGAGTTTTTGTGTGGCCGAGGTCCATCCCGAGTCCGTGCCAATCGATGAGTAGGAGCCCTGCGTGCACGCCCCCTTGATGATAGACATTGCTTCGACCAGTCTGAGCAAGCGCGACCGGCAAAGACTGCGCCACCCGCTGGTTGGCGGGCTGATTCTGTTTACCCGCAACTGGGAAAGCCGCGCGCAGCTCACGGCGCTGTGCAAGAGCATCAAAGCTGTGCGCGGTGATGTGCTGATTGCCGTGGACCACGAAGGCGGTCGGGTGCAGCGCTTCAAATCTGATGGCTTCACGCACCTGCCCCCCATGCGCTCCCTGGGGGAGATGTGGATGCAAGCCCCGCGCCACGCAGCCAGACGTGCATCGGATACCCGCGCGGGTCCCCTGGACGCCTGCAATGCGGCTACCGCCTGTGGCTATGTGCTGGGCAGCGAGTTGCGTGCCTGCGGTGTGGACCTGAGTTTTGCTCCGGTGCTTGATCTAGACCATGGCCGCAGCGGCGTGATCGGAGACCGCTCCTTCAACCGGGACCCTGCAGTGGTCAGCCTGCTGGCCCGCAGCCTGGTGCAGGGTATGCTGCAAAGCGGCGTGGCCCATTGCGGCAAACATTTCCCCGGTCACGGCTATGCCAGTGCCGACTCCCATGTGGCGGCTGCGGTGGACCGGCGCAGCCTGACCGCCATCCTGGCCGACGATGCCGCTCCATACCGCTGGTTGAGCAACACCTTGTCCGCGGTGATGCCCGCCCACGTGGTCTATCCGACCGTCGACGCGCGACCGGCTGGCTTTTCCCCAGTATGGCTACAGGATATTTTGCGGGGCCGACTCGGTTTCACCGGCGCGGTGTTTAGCGACGATTTGTCCATGGCGGCTGCGCGCCGCATCCAGGGCGTGGAGTTGAGCGACACGGCAGCCACATTGGCAGCCCTGCGCGCCGGTTGCGACCTGACGCTGCTGTGTAACCAATCGTTGGTGGAAGAGGGCCACGCGATCGACAGGCTCTTGGAAGAAATGACCGAAGCCTTGCTTAACGGCGAGTGGCACGCCAGTGAGCGCGCCGAGGCCCGACGAACCGCGCTGCTGCCAAGCCGTGCCGCCGTGGACTGGGATGCGCTGATGGTGCAGCCGGCTTATATGCGCGCCCTGGACAGCCTCATTTAGTCCGTCCACACCCCCTTGGTTTACGTAGCGCGTGCTAGCATGGAATCCCACCACTAGTTCTGAATGAGGAATCCCATGAAACTACAGTCTCTTGTCATTGTTACAGTGATGTCGGCTTTTGCCGTGATGGCGCAGGCCCAGTCAGAACCCTCGGTTGCGCCGGCCGCGCCAGCAAGCACGGCAGCCAAAAAACCACATGCCAAGGCCCATAAAAAGCATGTGCATAAAGTGGCTGCGAAAAAGCACCACAAGGCCAAATCCAAGGCCAAAAAAGCCGCCAGTATGTAAGTGGCCCGAGCGCTTCCGGTTCAGGGAGCGCGGTGCAGGCGCGGGGACGACAGCAGGGCAAGATGATCGTTCAGCGCCAGCGCCAAAGCCGGATATCTTTCCAGCAAGCCCGACTGGATGAGCAGCTTACGCAGGCGCTGTAAGTCCTGCGGGTCGGGTGCAACCCGCATTTGCGCCATCGCCGCGCTCGTATTGCCGCCCATCACCAGCGCACACACCTTGTCGGCCCAGAGACTTTTTTTCGCCATGAACTCCTGCTAGGTTTGGAAAAAGCGTATTGTGCGCCCGACCCCGATCTTTGCGCGACCCACCCGTTTCACCGCACCATGCCCCGTCTGATTGCACAACTATGCCTAAGCTTGCTTTCAGCCTCGCTGGTGGCTTGCGCGAGCGCGCCATCCCGGCCTCCTGTCCAGCCAGTTTCCGCACCGGATTCCGCCGCGCCGGTAACGGTTACAGCACCGGCACCATTGAAGGCACCACCCAAACTGGGTCTTGCCTTAGGCGGCGGTGCAGCCCGGGGTTTTGCCCATATCGGGGTGATTCAGGTGCTAGAGGAGTCGGGTTTACGCCCTGACGTAGTCGCGGGCACGTCAGCCGGCAGCGTCGTGGCGGCCTTGTACGCCAGCGGTAAGACTGGCGCGCAACTGCAGCAAATTGGTGAGTCCATGGAAGAGGCCGCGATTACGGATTGGACCCTGCCGGTCTTTAACTCCGGCATGCTGCGTGGCGAGGCATTGGCCAAATATGTGAACCAGCAGGTCAGTGGTCGGCTGATCGAGAATATGCCGACATCGTTGGGCATTGTCGCGACCGATCTCTACTCCGGGGAGATGATGCTGTTTCAACGGGGAGACACCGGCATGGCAGTGCGCGCATCCAGCGCCGTGCCCGCAATTTTTCAGCCGGTCAGAATTTCAGGGCGGTCTTATGTGGATGGCGGTCTGGTCTCACCCGTACCGGTGCGTGCAGCGCGGCGCATGGGGGGCGAAGTGGTACTGGCGATCGATATATCGAGCCCGCCGGACCCCAGTGGGAGCGGCGGCACGATTGCAGTCCTGTTACAGACTGCTAGCATCATGGGCAAAAGCATCAACACATTTGAACTCAAAGAAGCCGATGTGGTGGTGCGCCCGGACTTGCGCGAGGTCTCCAGCGCCGACTTCTCGTCGCGCAAGCGGGCGATTGAGGCGGGGCGGCAAGCCATGCTGGAGGCATTACCGCAATTGCGCGCGGCCATGCGGGCCAAAGCCCACTGATTTAAACAAAAAAAAGGCCCCGTTTTGCAACGAGGCCTAAGGGATTCCTGAACCCGGTGGTTACGAAAGAATCCGAGGAGACAACCTGGAGGATAGACCTTAAACTAATTATGTCAGGGTTTTCCCGTAGGTCGGTGTTTAACGCTTTTTGCCGGATGCGCTGGCTTGCTTCGTCGCCGTTGCAGCGGTAGCCGAGACAGCGTGGAAGTTGGCTTCGGCCATTTCGGTGGCTTGCTTGACCGCTTTTTGCACGCTTTCCAGCGCGCTGTTGGCGGCGGTGACAGCGCCTTTCATGATCGACACGACAGAATCCGACCCGGCGGGTGCGTTTTTGGAGACGCTGTCGACCAATGCGCCAACCGATGCCTGGGCTTCTGCCGCTTTGGCTTCTGCAGCCTTGGTGAACTCGCTGCCGGTGCTGGTGGCGATGTCATACAGGTGACGGCTGTACGCAGCAGCTTTTTCGGCGACGGGTTGGAGCATGCTGGCTTGCAGGGCCATCAGTTCTTGCGCGTCCTTGACAGTCATCAGGGCTTGGCTGTTGGCCGAGGCATCAGCCAGAACCGCTTTGGAAGCAGCCAGGTTGAGCTCCACCATTTTTTCCATGCCTTCAAAGGCTTTGCCGGTCAGGCCGAATAGGGTTTCCAGATTGGCTTTGTGTGAGGCCATGATTTGTTCAGCGGTCATCATAAAAATTCTCCAAAAAGTACATTTACAGGGATAGGTGCCGCTCTGAACCTGCCCAACTGGCTTTATGTTGCAGTGCAGCATGACCGGAATTATAGGCAGAAAATCAGTCCAGACATGCTTTTTTGTTGCAGTGCAGCAAAAAACCAACAATCTTCGGCTTCCACGGAGGGCGAAGGTTCTTGGCGCAGGCCATTTGCGGGGTAAACGACGCCTGTTTGCCGGTGGCACAATCCCGCGATGCCGCCTTCTCTCGCTATCACGCCCCAACCGGCCGGCCGCCTGGAATACCGTGTTTTCCGGTCCGTCAACACCCGCTGGGAAGACAACGACAGCTATGGCCACGTCAACAACGTGGTGTACTTCAGCTGGTTTGATACGGCAGTCAACGCGTATTTGATGGAACGGGGTGTCCTGGACATACACGGCGGTCCCATCATCGGGCTAGTGGTCGAAAACCACTGCAACTATTTCCGTCCGCTGGCTTTCCCCCAAACCGTGGAGATCGGCTTGCGGGTGGAGCATATTGGGCGACGCAGCGTGCGCTATGGTTTAGCCGTTTTTGGCCCCGATCAGGATGCAGCGCAGACTGCAGTCGCGCAGGGGCATTTTGTGCACGTGTATGTGGATGCAGAAAGCCGCCAGCCGTGTGCTCTGCCCCCGTCGTGGCGCACTATTTTGGAGCACTTGCAATGAGCCTGTCCCCCCGCAAGGCGGTAGATGATGCGATCGAATCGCGCATGTCCACCCGGGCTTTCACCGGGCAAGCGGTTGACCGTGCCGACCTGGAAGCCATTTTGCAGGTCGCTAGCCGCGCGCCCTCGGGCACCAACACCCAGCCTTGGCGTGTGTATGTTCTTCAGGGCGCTAGCCGTCAGGCACTGGTGAACAAGGTATGCGCTGCCCATGACGCGCTGCGCGCGGATCCGGCACTGGCGGCGCAGTACACCGAGGAATACGACTACTACCCCACCCAGTGGATCAGCCCCTACATCGACCGGCGTCGAGAAAACGGTTGGGGTTTGTACGGCTTGCTGGGAATCACCCGGGGTGACAAGGATCGTATGCATGCCCAACACCAGCGCAACTTTCGTTTTTTTGACGCTCCAGTGGGCTTGATGTTCACCCTGGATCGCGTGCTGGGACGCGGGTCACTACTCGATTACGGAGCCTTTTTGCAAAATATCATGCTCGCTGCCCGCGCTCGGGGGCTCCACACCTGCCCCCAAGCGGCCTGGAACGGCTTTGCGTCCATCATCCTCCCGCACATTGGTGCGACCACCAACGACATGCTGGTCTGCGGCATGGCCCTAGGCTATGCCGATACCAGCGATATCGTCAATACCTTCCGCACACCGCGTGTGGCGGCTTCCGAATTCACACACTGGCTGGAGTAAACCATGATCACCAAACCATCTGTCCTCGTTGCCCGCGCGGTCTTCCCTGAAGTACTGCACAAACTGGAGCAGCATTTTTCAGTGGAGTCCAACCAGGACGACATTGTGTTCAGCGCCGAAGAGCTTGCGCGGCGTTTGCAGGGGAAGGCAGGGGTATTTACGACTGGCAGCGAGCGCATCAGCGGGGCCTTGCTGGCCCAATGCCCTGATTTGCGCATCTGCGCCAATATGGCCGTGGGATACAACAATTTCGATGTGCCCGCGATGACAACAGCCGGCGTCATAGCCACCAATACGCCCGACGTGCTCACGGAGACCACCGCCGATTTCGGCTTTGCGCTGCTGATGGCAACCGCCCGGCGCATGGCTGAGAGCGAGCATTTTTTGCGTGCAGGCTTGTGGACCCGCTGGAGCTACGACATGTTTGCCGGTGCGGAGGTACATGGCAGCACCCTGGGCATTATCGGCATGGGCCGCATCGGACAGGGCATCGCCCGCCGGGGGGCTTTGGGCTTTGGGATGAAGGTGCTGTACTGCAACCGCAAGCCTCTGGACGCCGAGACCGAGGCTGCCTGCCAAGCCAGCCACGTCAGTAAAACCGAGCTGCTACAAACCGCTGACCATGTGATGCTGGTCTTGCCCTACAGCGCCGAGGCCCACCACACCATCGGGGCTGCTGAACTCGCGCTGATGAAGCCTACTGCCACCCTGGTCAATATCGCCCGCGGCGGCATTGTTGACGACGCAGCTTTGGCCGCAGCGCTGCGCAACCGCACTATTGCCGCTGCCGGATTGGATGTATTTGAGGGTGAACCGGCGGTCCACCCTGATCTGTTGACGGTCCCCAACGTGGTGCTGACGCCGCACATAGCCAGCGCCACCATTCCCACGCGCCTGGCCATGGCGGATCTTGCCGCAGACAACCTGATCAGCTTTCTGGTGCATGGCAAAGCGCTGACCCCGCTGAACGCTCCGGCTCCATAGGCTATGGCCGGGAATGAGCCGGTGCTTGTGGTGTTATTGGTCTGCGGGCTGCTGCAACTGCTGGTTCTGGTGCTCTTGTGGCGCAGGCCTGATCGGTCCGCAGAGTCAGTGCACGAGCTGCTGCAAGCGCTGGAGGCCAACCGGCAGCAGCTTGCCCGCGAAGTGCGCCAGGAGGTTCAGGAATCGTCCCGTGCCGCGCGCCAGGAGGCCGCAACCACGATGGCAACCTTCCAGCAAACCGTGGTGCAACACAGCGCCGAAGCCACCCGCACCCAGAGCGCCCGAATGGACGCATTCGGGGCGCAGCTCGCAGCTATGCAAAAAGGCCTGGCCGATACCCTGAGCTCGCAACTCGGTGCTTTGAGCGAGGCCAATGCCCGGCGTTTGCTGGAGCTCAATGAGAGCAGCGCCGCAGGTTTGCGTGAAATGCGCAGCACCTTGGAAGCGCAGCTTGCCCAGCTGCAAACCAGCAATACCGCCAAGCTCGAAGAAATGCGCGTCACCGTCGACGAGAAGCTCCAGTCCACCTTGCAGGCGCGCCTGGGCGAGAGCTTCAAGCAAGTGGCTGACCGCTTGGAGCAGGTGCACAAAGGCCTGGGTGAAATGCAAACCCTGGCGCAGGGCGTGGGCGACCTCAAGCACCTGCTGACCAATGTCAAGACCCGGGGTATTTTTGGTGAGGCGCAGCTCGCCGCCTTGCTGGAGCAGGTGTTTGTGCCCGACCAGTACGCCGCGCAGGTGGCAACCCGCCCGGGCAGCAAAAACCTGGTGGACTTCGCCATCAAGCTTCCCGGCAAAGCCGTCGATGGAACGCCTTTGTTGCTGCCGATTGACGCCAAGTTCCCCAACGAGGATTACGCCCGCCTGCTCGATGCCCAGGCCCGTGCCAACCCGGCCGAGGCCGATGCGGCGGCCAAGGCACTGGAGCAGCGTATCCGGCTGGAGGCCAAGTCCATCACCGAAAAATACGTGGAGCCGCCGTACACCACCGACTTCGCGATTTTGTTTTTGCCCACCGAGGGTCTCTACGCCGAGGTGCTGCGCCGCCCCGGCTTGATGGAGGCCTTGCAGCGCGACTACCGGGTCACGCTGGCCGGCCCGACCACGCTACTGGCCATGCTCAGTTCGCTGCAAATGGGCTTTAGAACGCTGGCGCTGGAGAAGCGCTCCAGCGAGGTCTGGCAGGTCCTGGGTGCAGTCAAAAACGAGTTTGGCAAGTTCGGCGAGGTGCTGGCCAAAGTCAAGTCCCAAACCCAGACCGTCCTCAACACCCTGGACAGCGCAGACACCCGCAGCCGTGCCATGCAGCGGGCTCTGAAAACCGTGCAAGCCCTGCCCGACGGCGCGTCGCATGGGCTGCTGGCGCTGGACCCGGAGGCCAGCGAGGACGCTGCGCCGCCGCCGGATACCGCGCCCGGCGCCTGAGGTCTTCATGCCAGACGCTGCGCAGAACGCCGCACCGGCGGGCGCCCGGGGTTTTGCGCGCGTGGTCGCCGGCCACACCTTGGTACACGCCAGCATGTCGGGCATGCGATTGGCCGCGCCGCTGCTTGCCCTTCATCTGGGTTTGGGTACCGTGTACGTGGGGGTCTTGCTGGCTTTGTATTCGCTGACCCAGGTTTTTATTGCCCTGCCCGTGGGGCGCTACGTGGAGCGCCATGGGCTGCGCCGACCTTTGGGATGGGCTGCGCTGGTGGCGGGGTCGGCCGCGCTGGGATGCGCTGCGTTCCCGCGGTTTGAAGTCCTGTGTGGGGCCGCTTTATGTATGGGCGGCGCGACAGGCCTGTGCATGATTGCGCTACAACGCTATGTGGGCCGTGCGGCACGCGATGGCGCCGAACTGCGTCGCATGTTCAGCTGGCTGTCCTTGGGGCCGGCTGCGTCCAATATGCTGGGCCCGGTGCTGGCAGGCTTGTGCATCGACCATTTCGCAGATTGGGACGCCGAACCGGCGGACCTGTTGGGTTTTCGTGCCGCGTTTGCGGTTTTGGCGCTTTTGCCCCTGCTGAGTTGGCTCCTGGTACGTTCTGCCGCAAGTGCCAGTAGGGTGCCGCCACCCGCACCGCTTGCGGGCTCCAATGCTGCGGCGTCACCCTGGGATTTATTGCGTACGCCGCGCATGCGCAGCTTGTTGCTGGTGAACTGGTTGTTGTCCTCTTGCTGGGACGTGCACACCTTTGTGGTTCCGGTGCTGGGCCATGAACGCCAGCTCAGCGCCTCGGTCATCGGTGGAATTTTGGGCGGTTTTGCGGTTGCGGCTGCGCTGGTACGGCTTTTGATCCCGCTGATGGCGGCGCAGGCCCGCGAGTGGCATGTGACCACAGCGGCCATGCTCAGCACGGCACTGCTGTTTGCGATCTACCCGCTCATGCAGGGCGCCTGGGGTATGGCACTGTGTTCGCTTTTGCTGGGCTTTGCGTTGGGTTCGGTACAGCCCATGATCATGAGCACCTTGCACCACATCACGCCCGACGGGCAGCGCAGCCAAGCGCTGGCACTTCGCCTGATGGCCATCAACTGTTCCAGCGTGGTGATGCCGCTGCTGTTTGGCAGCGTAGGGGCGGTGCTGGGGGTTTCCGTCTTGTTTTGGACGGTCGGAAGCGCGGTAGGACTGGGAGCGCGCGCAGCCTGGCGGTTGCGTATCTAGCAGGCGTACGCAGGCTTTTTGGCCTGCGCAAGGGATTTAGACCCGTTTGCGGTATTCACCGGTACGGGTATCGATTTCGACCTTGTCGCCCTGGGCTACGAAAATCGGCACGCCGATTTCAAAGCCGGTGGCGATCTTGGCTGGCTTGAGCACTTTGCCCGAGGTATCGCCCTTGACAGCGGGTTCGGTCCAGGTGATTTCACGCACCACGCTGGTGGGCAATTCGACCGAGATGGCTTTGCCTTCGTAAAACACGACCTCAACCGCCATGCCGTCTTCTAAGTAGCTCAGCGAATCGCCCATGTTCTCGGCTTCGACTTCGTATTGGTTGTATTCCGAGTCCATGCACACATACATGGGGTCGGCGAAGTAGGAATAGGTGCATTCCTTTTTGTCCAGAATGATCTGATCCATCTTGTCGTCGGCCTTGAATACGACTTCGGTACCGAAATTAGCGATCAGGCTTTTGAGCTTCATGCGCACGGTGGCTGAATTACGCCCACCCCGGCTGTATTCGGTTTTAAGGACGACCATCGGGTCTTTACCGTGCATGATGACGTTACCGGCGCGAATTTCTTGGGCGATTTTCATGGTGTCAGAGGCTTGAGAGCGTTGGTGCAGATAGGCCGCATGCTGCGGCGAGTTGGGCGGCATCGGTCGGTGCCGGTGCCTGGGTAAAGCCCGCGAGTTTATCGGTTTTTGGCTACCAGCCCCCGCAAACGCGTCGGCAGGTCGTCCTGCTCCAGCAGGCGCGCGCGGGCCTGGCGCACCAGCTGCTCCCATGCTGCGGCGGTGCCGGCCATTGCCTGCTCCCACGGCGCTCTATCTGCGGGCGCGCCAAAGCCATTCCAGACGAGGTGCAGCGCGCGCACCATGTCATCCGCCTGCATCCAGTCCAAAAAAGCGTCCAACTTGCGGCGGTGCGCGGCATCGCTTTGCGGGTAGGCCTGCCAGACAAAAGGCTTGCCCGCCCACAGGGCCTGCACCAACGAGTCTTCGCCGCGCACGAGGTTCAGATCACAGCCCGCCAGCAAGGCGTCGTATTCCCTCTGGCTAAGGGCGGGCAGAAATTCCAGCGCCAGGTGCGCGGGCAGCGCGAGGTCGGCCCGCGCCAGCAGCTGGCGCACTGCCTGCGCCGCGCGGCCGTGGGTGACCAACAAGTGGGTAGGGCGCTGTTGCTGTCCCAGACAGCGCAACAGGTCCTCCAGCGCTGGCGGCTCGTAGCAAAAAAGGCTGACGCGCAGTTCCCCACTGACCCGTACGCCGGAGCGTTGCGGGGACCTGTTCGACCACGCGTTGCGCACCAGGCCACCACTGTCAGGGGTGAAGCCGGGGTAGAAAAAATACTTGGTCCAGCCCTGCGCCGGGCCGCGCAGCACGGGCGAGGGCAGTCCGTGGTTGCGGGCTACATAGCCTTCGGCGCTGAGGTACTCCAGGTTGATCCAGACCGGGCGCGCCGCCCCAATGGCTTTGCCCACACGGGCTGCGAAATGGGCCACGAACGCGTCGGGAATCTCACAAGCAAAACCTTCAATCCAGACCTGGGCACACGCCAGTTCGGCGCAGGCGGCGGGACTCTCGGCATCGGCCCACGGCAGCACCTGCACCCCCGGCCAGCTTCCGCCCAGCGCGCCGGGTGCCATCCAGGCCAGGGCGCTGCTGTCGTCTATCCACAGGCGGACGCGCTCGCCGCGCGCGGCCAACTCTGCGCTGAGTCGCCACAACACACCCACATCGCCATAGTTGTCGATGACGCGGCAAAAAATGTCCCACAGGCGGGGCGCGTCGGGCTGCGCGGACGAAAAGGGCGGGCGAGGCATGGGCGCGATTGTCGGCGCTGCCCTGCACAATAGCGCCCATGCCGGATGACAACCCCCACAGCCCCGCTTTGTTGCACGAAGTGGCCAGTCTGCCCAACCTGCCGGGCGTCTACCGCTAT
>Ga0214919_10007562_pt1 | contig 14611 bp, 17 predicted proteins | sample LL1503_MetaG_FD_177994 | JGI IMG/M metagenome (GOLD analysis project Ga0214919, IMG submission 177994) | Freshwater microbial communities from Lake Lanier, Atlanta, Georgia, United States - LL-1503 | ecosystem: Environmental > Aquatic > Freshwater > Lake | place: USA: Georgia | collected... | reverse complement strand
GGTGCAAATGGTAAATCCCAATTCTTTAAAATGATAAATAAAGTATTTGGAGAATATTATAAAACATTTGATAATACATTATTAAATACTGCAAAGAGAGATGCTAATTCAGCATCACCTGCAATTGCATCTTTAAAAGGATGTCGTATTGCAGCTACAACAGAACCCAAAGGCGGTCAACCCTTTGAATCAGACAAAGTCAAAGAATTAATTAGTGGTGATGAACTAGTTGGTCGTCATTTAAATAAGGATTTAATCCGATTTACACCTCAGTACATGATGACAATGCAGTGTAATGATATACCAAGAAATGAATCTACCGACGATGGTTTTTGGAGGAAAATATTTGTAGTACCAATGCCTGCTAAATTCATTTTTAAGGAAGAAGATATGTATAAGATTGGAGACCAACGCAAGTTTCCATATCACTTTAAAGCAGAAAATCAGGAACACTTATATGGCGAATGGGCTCCCTATTTCCTATATTTGCTATTTGAGAGATACAAGGCATTAAAACAAAATGGATTTAAATTCAATGTTCCTGATAAAGTTCGTATTGCAGTTAAGGAGTATATGGACGAGGCTAGCACTTTTACACAATTCTTTAATGAAAAGATAGTCGAAGCGCCTGGATATAAAATAGATAGTAATACACTATATAGTGAATTTCAACTGTTTGTTGGTAGGGATTTTAAAACACAAAAACCGGTGTTTTTGAAACAAATGGAAAGATTCTTAGGTAAACCTAAGGGTCGTAATAAGGAATATCAAAATTTTAAAATATATGGAAGTTCTGGTGAACCAATTGATGATGAACAAGTAGACGTAAATATGGACTAAGTAATTAAATTACAATACAATACAATACATTACATTACAACACATTACATATTGCTAAACAATAAATTCATAATACCAAAAACAATTAGTGTAATTATTAAACCAATAATTATTTTATAATATAAACTTTCACTATTTTCATTTTTTTTATTTTCATCTAAGAATCTTGAAAAATTAATTTTATTAACATTAATATCATTTTCATTTTTTTCAAAATCATCCTCAGCTTTATTTATTATAAATGTTTTATCATCTAAGTTTTTAGTATTGTATTTTATAAAATATAATTGTTGATTTTCCAAGTTTAGTTTTTCAGTTAAATTAGTCATAATATTATTTACTGATAATTGTTTATTAGTAATATCTTTTATTAACACATTACCATTATTAATAATATTTTGCAATGCATTATCTTTTAATTGTTTAATATTTACAACTCTATTAGTTTCAATTATCCCATCATCATAATAACTATTACATGATGTTAGTGTTTTATCGACTAAACATTGATATTCATTTTTATTTGTATTTGAATTTGAATCTGTATCAATTTGGCAAGTATTCGATTCTTTTGCAAATTTGTTTTCTTTATAAGTATCCCAATTACTACATATTATCCCATCATCATTAATTATTATATCTGGACTTATATATTGATATTTATTAAGTAATTCATCTAATATAGGTATGTTATAATTTGCAGATTGGTTTATTGATGTATTGGGTAAGTCGGTGATTGAAATATTTGATTTTGATGTATTTGATGGTAATGCATTATTTAAGGTTTTTGTAGGTTCTGTAAATGATTCATTTCTAGATACATTACTAAATACATTACTATAATAATATGTTATTAAACCTATTAATATTATAAAAGTAATAAATATATAAACTATATTACTATTGTTTGTATTACTATTGTTTTTAAGATTAGATGAATATACTAAACTCATTTATAGTTCTAATATAGTTCTAATATAGTTCTAATATAAATATATATAATTATTTATAATTATAAATACTTATTATGTATCTAGAACTATTATGTATCTAGAACTATTATGTATCTAGAACTATTATGTATCTAGAACTATTATGTATCTAGAACTATTATGTATCTAGAACTATTATGTATCTAGAACTATTTTCGATAAATATTATCAACACTATCCATATTATTTAGATAATTTCTTGTCACTATACCTGAAAATGGGTCATCATAAGTAGTTTCATTTTTAGAAAAATTACTTAAATATAAATTACGAAACCCCATTTCAGGTATTCCAGTTTTATGACCATATTCAGTAAGAAACATTGGATTATATTTATTGAAATGTTGATGGAAATTTAATACTGGACCAACACGATGAATTGGCATACCTTGTTCATTATTGTTTTTATCTTTTTTAGTTTGTGGTGATAAAGTTTTTATATATGGATTTATATGTATTTTTGTATGATTTTTAGATTTATTCATTAATTGATTAAGATATACAATTAAAATTAATGCTAATGATAAACATAATAGGTAACTTATGAATGATGATTCCATTTTTAATATTTTAATATTTATATTTTAATATTTATATTTTAAAATTACTATTTTACTATATTTAATCCAGATAATTATTTAAGTCTAGATAATTATTTAAGTCTAGATAATTATTTAAGTCTAAATAAATAAATTAAAATGTAACAATATAATAAAATAAATACAAATATAAATACATATACATATACATAAACATATAAATATAAATATACATATACATATACATATACATATACATATACATATACATATACATATACATATACATATACATATACATAATTATAAAATGAAAAATTTAATTTTCAAAAATGATAATTTTTACTTAGTTGATGATTTAGGTAAAAATGCTGGTAAAACACGTAAAGTATCTGGATATAATATTGATACAATATCTAAAACTAATATGCCTCATCAATTTTTCAATAATAAAATAGTTGTATATGGAACTCATACGTGTCCATATTGTCTTGGTATTGTCGAATTTCTTAAAAATAAACCTAAATTATATAAAAAACTTATATTTGTTGTAATTGATACAGAACCAGTAATGTATTTTAATAGACCTACTATTTTTACAGTATTAAAATCGCAAATTAAAAAACATGGCACTATTCCTATGGTATTTAATGATGGTGTCTTTATTGGAGGATGTGATGATAGTAAATTGTTTTATGAAAAATTATAAACTAATAAAAACTAATAAAAACTAATAAAAACTAATGAATAAATAAAACTAAGTAATTTATAATTTATTTGAGGATAAGACTAAGGTATAATATATAAATTTTGAGGACGAGATTGTATTGATGTTGCATCATCATCAAAAGAATTATAAAACATATTTAATATATCCATACGTGTCTTTCTTCTCTCCTCATCACTTGGTTTAGTAATTTCTGGGACAATCATACTTGATGTGAGATAACTAGGATTCCTATTAGGCAAATTTATCATATTACGAATCATTACTTCATCCATTTTAGGAACGTCATTATAATCCCCATATAAATTACCATGATAAAGATTACTAGTATTCGCAAAATTATTTTTGCTTTGTATATTTGTGTATTTTGACAACATATAATATAAAAACATACATATTCCTAAAAGAATAATAAGATGAAAAATAGTATTATGTTTAAGATTTGATATTAAACCTTTTAAATCTGTATCTAGCATTATTAATTTATAGTGTTAATTTATATTGTTAATTTATATTGTTAATTTATATTGTTAATTTATATTGTTAATTTATATTGTTAATTTATATTGTTAATTTATTTAGTAATGTTATTTAGTAATGTTATTTAGTAATCACTATTAAATAATGTATTATTTTTATACTTATAAAAGATATTAATTTCAATTCATATTACTATTATAATTAGTATTATAATTAGTATTCCAACCAAAAATAAAGTTTTTAATTTTATCAACTTTTACTATTATATTATTAATTGTTTCCATTTTTGATGTTATGATTTTATTTGTTTCTGTTATATTTATATTAATTTGTAATTGAAATTGTTCAGGGTCTTCTTTATTTATAATTATTTGAACATTTATATAGTCCCAACACCACATTATAATTTTAAATTCTTCCTCTAATAACATATTTTGGCTGAACACACCAATTTTGTCTTTAATTTTATACATTCTAACTAACAAATCACCATCTGTATCTAATGAACTAATTAATTTTTTAGTATAGCCTTTTATATTATTAGTTAAATTCGTTTGATGTGGCTGCAAATCATGCAAAAACGACGGATTTACCAATTGTGATTTATTTGGCATTCTGTTTAATGAATCAATTGTAATTATTGATTCACATGCAATATTTGAGTAGTGTTTTACGTTAGTAATCTGTGGTTTAGTTTCTAAAACAGATGTTATTAGTGGTATAATATTCTCATTAAAATTAAAATTAGTATCATATATATTTAAATCATCTGATTTATATGAATAATATGTAAGAGTTATTAAGTTAATTGTGTCTAATTGTTCCATAAGAGTTTTATCATTTATAATGAACATTTTTTATCTTTTATTTTTTTGTATTTTATTGTATTTTATTGTATTTTGTTTTGTATATGAATATATAAACTTAATTATTTATTCTTATATTGATTATATTTATGATAATAAAAAATACTTAATTTTTATATATAAAAATTGAATATTTATAATATAAAAAATGATATAAAGAATTAGTTATTTAAATATAAGTATAAGTCTAGAATCAATCTAGAATCAATCTGAAAATGACAAACCTTTATATAAATCCATTATTATATAATTATTTAAAGAATGAAATTTCAATAGACAAAAACAATATTGAATGGAAAAAACAAATTGCAACAATAAGTAAAAAAAAAAACTTGTCTGCAATAGAATATTTAAATATAAAATATGGTTCAAAAATTGGAGGTAAATATAATTCTATTGTATTTGCACATTTTGATTATGTAGAGGATACAACAATATATTTAATGTATTCAAATGATAAAACAATAGTAACAGAATTACAATATGATTCATTTATACCTAGTATAAATTCAGTAGAAATAGTTGAGGGTTCAAATGATATAGAATGCAATGAGGATAAAATAGTAATTACCGGTAAAGTGTTTGGTTTGTGTTTATCAAATGAAACATATTATTTTAAACCAATCATTATTGACCAATATATTGAGTTTGTACAAAGAAATTATAATGTAGATGATGTAGATGATGTAGATGATGATAATGATTTAGATAATGATTTAGATAATGATTTAGATAATAATTTAGATAATGATGACGATGATGACGCTGATGTTAATAATGACGATGATGTTAATAATGATGATAATGATGATAATGATGATAATGATGATGATGATAATGATGATGATAATGATGATGATGATGATAATGATGATGATGATGATGATGATTATGATGATTATGAGGATGAAATAAAAGCTGAAAATGATATTATTGATGATATAAATGAAGAAAAAACAATTGTTGATGAGGATATTGATGAGGATGTTGTTGATGTTGATGTTGATGATGTTGACGACGTTGATGTTGACGACGTTGATGTTGACGACGTTGATGATGATGATGTTATTGTTGATGATGTTGCTGATGAGAACACTATTGTCGATGAGGAGGATGGTGTCATATGTGATGATGATAATGATTATACTGATTATGAACCTGATGTAGAAAAAATTTCAAAAAGTAAGAAAACTAAACAAACTAAAAGCATACAAAATAGTAATAATCTTGATTTTAGTATACTTTTTAATATTTTAAAACCTGAACCACATAATGATATTAAAACTAAAATAGTAATTAATGAATCTCTATTACATAATAAGAGAAAACTTGTTTTAGAAATATTTAAAAAAATAGATATACCTATAAAAACAATTAGATTAATAGAAAAGGGTATATATAATTATGCAATTGATAAATGTAATAATAGACATTATATACCAATATGGGATAATCCAGAATTTGAGGAAATATATATTAGTAAATCAATACACATATATTCTAATTTAAACAATAATAGCTATGTAAATAATGATAAACTTATTGTAAAAATAAAAAAAGGAGAAATACAGCCTTACGATTTGGCTTTTATGGATACATATAAATTATTTCCTGAAAGATGGAATTATATTATAGATGAAAAACTTAAAGTTGCAAAAATGCTAAAAGAATCACTTACAGAATCTGCAACAGATATGTTTGAATGTTCTAGATGTCATAAAAGAGAAACCTTATATGTTGAGGTACAAACGCGTGGTTCTGATGAAAGTTTCTCAAAATTTATTACATGTGTAAATTGTGGTAATAAATGGAAAGAGGATTAATGAAAAATATATGAAAAATTATATATGAAAAATTATATATGAAAAATATGTGATTTATAACATAAATCTAAATTAATGGTGAACCTACTTTTTGAACACCTGCACCTTCAAGTGCACCCATAGCGCCTCCTGAACCAGCTGAACCTAAATTAGGAGGATTCATATAATCTGCTCTGGAACCAGCACCTGATTCACTAAATTGTTTAACATAATCTGCTGATTGTTCCGCAGAGTTTGCAGAACCTAATGAATATTGACTAGAAATCCAATCAGACCCATAATGACCTCCTCTCATATTTCTTAGTGAGCGATTTTTCGAAAGCTTATTATGCTTTTTCTTTGATTTTTTTATACTTTTATTTTTTGAATGTCTAGACTTAGACTTATAGTCTTTCTTTCCCTTCTTTCCTTTCTTAGATTTGCTATATTTGCTTCTAGATACAGGCATCTTAAATATATAATTTAATATAATTTAATTATTGTTAAAGTAATTTATATTTTTATTTTAATTTTATTTTATTATAATATTATTAGATTTTTTATTTAGAGAAATAAGAAATAAAATTAAGAAATAAGAAATAAGAAATAAGAAATAAAATATACTATACTAATGGAGCACCAATAACTCTTCCACTAGAACCTTCTAAGTTACTAATAGCTCCACCAGAACCAGCAGATTCTAAATTAGGAGGAGTAATATAGTTACCAGCTCCTGAATTGCTAAACTGTTTAACATAATCAGCAGATTGTGGACTTGCATTGTATGAACCAAGTGAATATTGACTAGACATCCAATCAGAACCGTAACCACCTTTCATATTTTTTAGTGATTTCTTATTTTTGTTAAATTTGCCATTTTTATGTTTTTTATGTGTTTTATTACTAACTAAACGAGCACCACCTGATGGCTTATATGTATTTAAACTATTAATATCAGCTTTTACACCTAAATGTGGTTGAAATGGAATTGTCTTAGCATCAGTGTTTAATTGAGACATAACATAATCACTAGTAACACTTCCTCCAAAATGCTTATTATGTTTGATTTTCTTTTTAAGATTCTTTTTAATATTCTTGTTAAGATTCTTTTTATGTTTACCTCCACGTTGACAATTTACATTATCAAAATCATCATTCCATTCATCACGAATACGAGGACTAGTTACATAATCATATAATGCTGATGGTCTCATAGTAGAACTCATTACCATGCTTGACGCAGGACTACCTCCTCTATATATTTTAGATTTATTAGACTTAGACCTTGACTTGGAATTGGTCTTAGACCTTGAATTGGAATTGGTCTTAGACCTTGACTTGAAATTGGTCTTAGACCTTGAATTGGAATTGGTCTTAGACCTTGACTTGGAATTTGTCTTAGACCTTGACTTGTTTTGTTTTTGTTTTATTGGCATCTTTATAAAACTAATATAATAAAATATAAATATGTATATATTACTATGTATATAGAAAAATATATAGAAAAATATATAGAAAAATATATAGAAAAATATATAGAAAAATATATAGAAAAATATATAATACTTAACATTATTTATGCAGTAGCAGTTGTTGTTGTTTCTTTTTTTTTACCACCATCAAAATTAAAACTACCAGTACCCCATGACCCAATATTAGGAGATTCACTCATTTTACTCCTTAAAAAATTAACCGCATCATCTTCAAAATAATAAATAACGAAACCACAAACGCCTCCCAAAATAGAACTAACTATAATTTGAAAAACAGTATTACATTCTTCAATATAAATTCTACTATATGAAACATATAATGCGAAAGATAGCAAAAATACCCATGAGAATATAATCCAGATGTGTCCAAAAGCAGTAATAGTTTTTTGTTTGTCATCAACGGTTGATTTAGTTGCATTATTCCAATTTATTGTTATTTTACACAATACATAAACAACAACAGCCCAAATTAATTGACTATGATTACTTGGGAGACCAAACGTAGTTGAAAGTTTATCATTAACTGTAAATTTATGACACCCTCTTGCACCTTCTGGTCGCATACCAAATGTTAAAACAGGTACATCTGTTTGACGTATTAGTTTGTAAAATGGTTTAATAATTAAATTCTTAATTACCCAACTTGAACATAATACAATAAAATACATTACAAATAAATAAAATGAATTATATGATGGTTGAACGATACAATACATTAATAATACTAATGCAAACATTACAGGAGATGTCCTTGCCAATGTAGGCAATAAATGCTTACGATATTCAGTTTGCATTTTTAATAATAATAATATTTATTAATTTAAATATGTATAATAATAAGTTTTAGTTTATTATAATATAAGAATATTTTATTTTATTATAATATAAGAATATTTTATTTTATTATAATATAAGAATATTTTATTATAAGAATATTTTATTATAAGAATATTTTATTATAAGAATAGTTTATTATAAGAATATTTTTGTTAAAAAAATTGATTATATTTTTATATAATTTTTAAATATTACAATTTATTATAAATATTAAATATAAACATTAACTTTCTAAAATCTTAATTAATAATTGTTAAATAATATTAATAAAATAATATTATATATAAAAAATATTAAAATGGATTTTTGCAAAGAATGTGAAACATATTTAATTAGAAAAATATCAATGCTTGATAATACAAATAAAATTATGAGCTTTCATTGTAATAATTGTGGATATTCTAAAACAGTTGATATTTCTAAGGAACCTGAATATAAATGTGTATTTCAACAAAATTATAATAAAATAAAACTAAATATTGACCAAAAAAACATACAATTTCTTAGTAATGATAAAACGTTACCACATGTTAATAATATACCATGTCCAAATACACAATGTATTACTAATAAAGAAATTCAAAATAGTGAAATATTAGATATTAACAAAGATAAAGATACACACGTAAAATCTATAAATGACGTCTTATATATTAAAATAAATGAAAGCGACCTGACATATTTATATCAATGTTGTAATTGTAGTCATACATGGACTAATAAATAGATATGTTTGTAATTGTTTGTAATTGTTTGTAATTGTTTGTAATTGTTTGTAATTGTTTGTAATTGTTTGTATTTTTTTTATTTTTTCTATGTTTCTATTAGATAAGATATTGTATTTATTTGAGTATAAGTCTAATATAATCAAATCATTATAAATGTTAAATAATACTGTATCATCGAAAGTTCCATCTATTTATAAACCTCCATCAACAATTGAAAAACTAGTTTCAAATGTAAAAGATAAACTAGACAAAAATCATGGTGATTTGAAAATTTATTTAATAGTAGTAATACCAATATTAATATTACTAGTATATTTAGTTTATAAATATAATTTCACCGTTCGTTCAAGTGATGTAATTACCAATTTAAATTATAAAAAAACTGATACTATTCTAGAACCAATACCCCAATGTTATCAAGTTGATATTAAACAACAATATAAGTTATGCGATTACTATATTTGTTCTAGTTTCATGACACCTTGTGTTGGTAATCAACATTATGATTATGTTAGTAATGATATGATTACACATGCCATGCAATCAGGTGCTAGATATATACAAATACCTATTTGTGAAGCTGATATTTCTGTTCAATCCTTACCAGTTGTAGCAACAGCTGTATACGGTAAACCAATGATAACTAGTTTAAATACTCTGGAAATTAAATCAGTATTGAAAAATATTAGAAATAATGCATTTAAAATAAATGGTAAGGCAAATTCATATCCACTTATAGTTCATCTAGTATTAAATACTACAAATTCATTTACATTAAAAGTATTATCTGATAATATTCAAGAAATCCTAAGTGATGTTCTTATTGAAGCAGATAAATATAAAGATTTCCCTATATTTTTAGAAAAACTATGTAATTTGCAAGGTAAAATCATTTTATTTGCAACACCTGAATATATAGGAACAAAATTAGAACCCTATATAGTTCCAACTAGCAAATTATTTGAATTGTATCATTTTAGTGAACTAGGAGAATTAAATATGAAACATGATGATATATTTACTAATTCATATAATCAAAAATTATCATCAACAAGTCAAGAAAAAAGCAATCAATTATTTAAAAAAAAATATCCAACTATTGACTACATATTGAAAAATTCAAACTCAATTGGTAAAACAATATTGAATGATACAAATATATTAAATAATTTAACATGTTTTAATAAAGTTGGTATGACAGTAATTAAACCACAATTTCCAGAGGATGTAATAAGTTCTAATTATGAAACAGCAGAATCATTATTTTATGGTTGCCAATTTGTAGCAATGAATTTCCAAATTAATGATACAAATATAAAGGATTATTTAGCAATTTTCACAAGCACTAGTTTTAGACTTAAACCTAGCAGTATGAGATTTAGTGAAACTGAGGAACCAATGAGTGATATGTTATCAATATATAAAAATATAATTGCAAAAGATGATGCTAGTTCGGCATTTATACAAAATGATTTTTTAAATTTATATAGTAATTCACTAATTGCATTAGAATCGTATAAATTACTAAATACCTATATAACACAAATTGAAAATAGTTTGAAATTTAACGTGGGGTCTAATAATAATTCAACTATATCTAAGAATAAAAATATACCGAAAACACCGAATACACCGAATACACCGAATAAAATAGGTTTAAATCAATGTTTTATTCCTAGGAAAAGTAAGATTTCAACATCAAACAATATATCAATATATTTAGAAAGTGCATCACTCCCTGGACATTTTATTACTATAAATGGTAATGGTACAAATTCAAGTTTTACACTAAATAAGTTATATAGTAAAACAAAGGATTTGTATACACAATCATTTTATATAGAAAATCCTAAAATAGTAGATACTGACCAGAATGACAAGATGATTAGTATAAGAACTGTAAATGATAAACCTGCACCATTGTATATTTCATTTGATAATAAACAAGTTAAAGCAATTTCAAATTCTCCTCAAATAGATTCTCAAAATAATATGACATTAGTATTACATAATATACAATTCAAATATATAATTAAAATTATTACATTATATAATGGTAGTTTAAAAACAATGGGAGGTAATATTATTGGAGTTTTAGAGAATAATACTAATGATGGAACAGCTTATTATGTAATACCAAAGAACCCTAATAATACCATGAATTTTGATATGTTTAAAGACCAGTTTGTTTTACAAAATAAAGAGAAAAAAACCTATATAACTTATGATTCAAATACATTTTTTCTTTATGATAAAGCAATATCTCCAACTCAAAATAGTATTTTTAATATTAAACTAGTTAATGGATACTATACTATTAATAATGTAAATGAACAAACACTAGTATTTTATAATAATAATCTAATTAAATTTATAGAACCTGATAAATTAAATACAAATGAAAATCAATTTAAAATAGATATATCATATGATTTAGATTAGAATTAGTTTTTCTATGTTTTTATTTTTCTGTGTAATAAATAATACCATTGCTAGACTAGTTTATAATGGCTAATAATGTAAATAGTGCAAAATCTAATAACACATCAAAATCTAATACTACAAACACATCAAAATCTAATACTACAAACACATCAAAATCTAATACTACAAACACATCAAAATCTAATACTACAAGTACGGCAACTACAAATGCACAAAAAGCCAACAATACACCAATTACAAATAATGTAAATTCAAATTCACCATTTGAAACAGCAAAGGAGGCATCAGGTATATATGAAACTGTATCTGATAATTATTTATTATTACTCGGTATTACATCTGCATTAATTATTGTACTTATAATATATTTTTTCTCAGAGACATACAGAGTAAGTCGTGCAATTGATAAGATGCTTGTATATCAAGGGTTTCAACAATTAACATCATTAGATGCATCACTGTTAGGCGAGTCTCGGCTAGGAGATTATTATATTGAAAGTGCATACAATGCTGCTCATTGTGGATATCAAATGTATGACTATACCAGTGAACACATTGTTTTATCAGCATTACAAGGTGGAGCTAGATACTTAGAATTTAATGTATTTAACAGTGAATATGGTGAAAATGCATATCCAGTAGTGAGTATGGGATACAAAGAAGGTGAATGGAAAATGATGGTAAGTGATACTCCTCTTGAAACTATTTTTGATATTATTGCAAAAAATGCATTTACTATTAGTGATGGTAAAAATGGAGTAACAAACCCAGATGACCCAATTTTCATAGGTCTTAATCTTAATACTAATAGCAATTTAAGTTGTCTAAATTTAATTGCATATCTTATTACTAAGTATTTTGGAACATTACCAAATAGATTGCTAGATAATTCATATAGTTATCAAAATAATGATAATATTGCAGATATAAAAATAACACAATCGCAAGGAAAGGTATTCATATTTGCAAGTGATGGGTTTCAAGGAAGTGGGTTAGAGGAGATAGTAAATTATTCATGGGATAATATAGATAATAATCCTAAACATGCAATGCAAAGATTGCATTATTCTACTATTATGGATAGCGGGTTCGATAGTAATAAATTAATAGAATATAATAGGACAGGTTTAACAATCATAGTTCCACATCAGGAAGGTGATTTCAATAATGGAAATTTTGATAGTCAAAAAGCATTTGACCTTGGATGCCAATTTATAGCAATGGAATATCAATATATTGATACTTATATGGATGCTTATATAACTAGATTTAAAAAAAAGGCTCTTGTAATGAAAAATGAGGATTTACAATACGATAATACAAATAAAACATCAAACCCAAAAACTACAAATCCAAAAACTACAAATCCAAAAACTACAAACTCACAAAATGCAAATCCACAAACAACACGTAAAGCTTAAAAACAATCTAATACCTAATACCTAATATCTAATACCTAATACCTAATACCTAATACCTAATACCTAATACCTAATATCTAATATTCATTAAGCTTATCCTTAAATAAACTGTTAAATATGGTAAAAAATGGTAAAAAATGGTAAAAAATGGTAAAACATTGAAAATATTGAAAATATTAAACATAAATATTAAACATAAATATTAATACATATATATTCATACATATATAAATATATACATATATAACTTTATATAAATTCAACTTACAAAAATGGAATCTACACAAACTCATTTATTTACATGTGATGGATGTCGTGAAGTAATATCAAAAATTACTAATGCATCGGTTATCCGTCCTATATCAGGAAATCCTGGTCTACATTTACATGTATGTAGTAAAGAATGTGAAGATAAAGTGAACGGTGTTCTTGCCTTTATTTCTAATGTATTTTCGGTAGTCTTACCGCCGAATGAAACTATATCAATGACAACAAGAGAAGACACGAGCGTTATGCCTAGTCGAGATAAAATCCGTGAATTATGTCAAAAATGCAATCGATATTTTGGTAGAGATGTTTTTGATTCCGAAATGTATGGTATGAAAACTGGGTTTTATATCACTTTATCAACATGGATGCCATAATTCATACGTGATTTGATTAAAATATTTTTTTATATTATTTTACACCTTATTTTTTACATTAATAAACAACAAAAATCTAAAATTGTACTAAAATTGAAATAATTTATGTATACTATTTTATTTATAACATATACATATATATACTTATATATACTTATATACATATACTTATATATATATATCTAATTTGCAATGGCTCCTCATTCAACTCCTCGTAAAAAGAATGAGACTTGTGAGAAAATCACATTACAAATCGATGTGGTTGTTGGAAACTTGAAATGGGCTGAAAAAAATTCAGTTTCATTTATTAGAATGAATTTAAAATATCACCTAAAAAGGTTGAATATAAAGTTGAAGCGTGAAAGGAGTAGGCTTATTAAAAAAGGGTTACGTGAAATACGTAAAGATGTAGAGAAAACCCTTAATTCGGAGTTATAATTCTACCTATTTAGTGTTTAATACAATTAATCATTTTTTTTCTTAAATAGCAAACAACACTAAGTCGCCCATCTCCTTTAATATCTGTATTTGAATGATATTGATGAACATCCATTGCAAGGAAATCACCCTGTCTAACATCAACACAAACTCCAAACCTAGGAAACCCTAAGTATCCACCTGTAAAACCGTTGCATTCTGGGTGCCCTGACTTTGCCTTTTCAAGAACACATAGATTACCAAAACCCTCATCTAAATCACCAGAATCACGATGGCTTGCAGTTCTCCAATTATAATTAACGGTAATAGTGCTATATGCGGTATTATCAATTTGAAAATTGGGGGTTAATTTTGCCCTT
>Ga0214919_10007561_pt1 | contig 14611 bp, 9 predicted proteins | sample LL1503_MetaG_FD_177994 | JGI IMG/M metagenome (GOLD analysis project Ga0214919, IMG submission 177994) | Freshwater microbial communities from Lake Lanier, Atlanta, Georgia, United States - LL-1503 | ecosystem: Environmental > Aquatic > Freshwater > Lake | place: USA: Georgia | collected 2015-03-15 | reverse complement strand
GCGCCGGCCACCCTGTCGCCCTGGACCCCACCCAGCTTGTTCACCGAGGTTAGGCGCGCCGCATCCGGCGGCATATAAGTCATCGCCGAGGGGGCGTTCCTGTCCATCGGATTCAAGCCCGCGCCGTCTGCCAGCGCGCCGCCTGCCAAATTTCTTGGCGCCGGAGGCTGCCCGCCAAAGGGATCCGGTCCCGAGGCCCCCGGCATACCAAGGGGAATCGCTGGTGCTTTGGGGATTGCCACGGGCGCGGCTTTGGCCGCCTGGGGAGCCGGGACTGTCAGCCCCAAGTCGTCCGGCAAATCCAGAAAGTCCAAGTTCAAGCTCAAGGCTGCCGCAGCGGGGCCAGACCTGGTGTCCAAGCGGACGGTTTGCTCGTTGGCCGCATCCTGAGTCGTATTTTGACTGACTTTACCTGCCATTACCCGCCACCCCTGAAAATCGTCCTCATGAAATCAACGAGATCCATAGGAGGGGTTTCGCCCGAACGCCAAAAAGATTTAGGGAAAAGTACAGGGGAACCCGAAAACCAGTTGATTCCACTGGCAGTTATGTTAAAAAATCGGCCCTGATCGACCCCGTCGACTGTGTAACCTAACCCTTGAAATTCCTGAGGGCTTTTTGATTATGTCGAAGAAACTGGACCATATTCGTAACATCGGTATCTCTGCGCACATTGACTCAGGGAAGACGACCCTGACCGAGCGCATCCTGTTTTACACAGGACGAATCCACAAGATTGAGGAAGTCCGCGGCGGCGGCGACGGCGCCACCATGGATCACATGGAACTCGAAAAAGAGCGCGGCATCACGATCACCTCGGCTGCAACGACCGTTCGTTGGAAAGACGATGTCGTAAACATCATCGACACCCCGGGACACGTCGACTTCACCGTGGAAGTGGAGCGTTCCCTGCGCGTCCTCGACGGTGCCGTTTTGGTTCTTTGCGGTGTGGCAGGGGTTCAGTCCCAGTCCATCACCGTTGACCGCCAGATGAAACGCTATGTCGTTCCTTGCGTCGCCTTCATCAACAAGCTCGACCGGCAGGGCGCGGATCCAAACCGCGTTACGACGGCGCTGCGCGAGAAGCTCGGCCACAACGCGGTTCCCATGCAGATCACGATCGGCCTTGAGAGCAACCTCGAAGCCATCATCGACTTGATCACGATGAAGGCCTTTTACTTTGACGGACCGAAAGGCGAAGACATCCGCGAAGAAGAAATTCCAGCGGAACATATGGACCGCGCTAAAGAATACCGCGGCATCCTTCTGGACAAGATCTCGATGTTTAACGACGAGATCATGGAAGCCATGCTCGAAGAAAAAGAAATCTCCATTGAGCAGATTTACGCAACGGTCCGCAAGGCAACTTGCGCCCGCGAAATCACGCCCGTGTTCTTGGGGTCAGCCTATAAGAACAAAGGCGTCCAGTTGCTTTTGGACGGTGTCTCGCGCTTCTTGCCAAGTCCGATTGACCGCAAGTACTGGGGCTACGACAACGACAAGCACGAGAAGGTTGAAGTTTTCCCGGACCCGAACTTGCCGCTGATCGCCATGGCGTTCAAGATCACGGAAGAAAACTACGGTCAGTTGAGCTACACGCGCATCTATCAGGGCACGCTGAAAAAAGGCGATTCCTGCTACAACCCGCGTACTCAAAAACGCCAGCGCGTTGGCCGTCTGGTGCGCATGCACTCGAACGACCGCGAAGATATCGATCAGGCAACCCCGGGCGACATCATTGCCATGGTGGGTGTGGATTGCGCTTCCGGTGACTCTTACTGCAACGAGAGCTTGAACGTTTCCATGGAGTCGATCTGGGTTCCGGAGCCAGTCATTGAATTGGCCATCAAACCGGCCAAGCAAGACGACCTGGTGAAGGTTTCCAAAGCCCTCAACCGGTTCATGAAAGAAGATCCGACCTTCCGCGTGAAGGTTGACGAAGAATCCAACGAGACGATCATCAAGGGAATGGGCGAGCTCCACCTTGAGATTTACGTCGAGCGCATCAAGCGCGAGTACAAGGCAGAAGTGATCGTTGGCCAGCCGAAGGTGAACTACCGCGAGGCGCCGACCATCGCTGCCGAGTACGATTACAAGCACAAGAAGCAGACTGGTGGTTCTGGTCAGTACGCCCACATCGTAGGTAACTTGACCCCGCTGCCAGACGACAGCACCGAGACCTTTACGTTCACCAACAAAACCGTTGGTGGATCCGTGCCGAAGGAATTCGTCCCGGGAACGGAAAAGGGCTTCCGCGAATCCGTGGACAAAGGTCCATTGGCTGGTTGCCAGGTAATCAATTGCGCGATCGACTTGACGGACGGTGGATACCACCCGGTCGACTCCTCTGAGATGGCGTTCAAGATTGCGGCCCGTGCTGCTTTCAAAGAGGCTTTCCTGGCGTCGAAGCCGGTTCTTCTTGAGCCGATCATGAAGGTCGAAGTGGAAACACCGACCGAATTCCAGGGGCCAGTCCAGGGTGACTTGTCCTCACGTCGTGGCCTGCTGCTCGGCAGCGACATGCGTGACGATTACGCCGTGATTCTGGCGGAAGTTCCGCTGGCTGAAATGTTCGGTTACTCGACGGACCTGCGTTCCAAAACTCAGGGCAAGGCTGGATTCACGATGGAATTCGCCCGCTACCGTCCGGTTCCGTCCAACATCCAGGAACAAATCGTCGCGAAGCACCGCGAAGATTTGGCGAAGGGTAACAAGTAACCCGTCATTCTAACCCTGAGCGTAGCGAAGGGGAAGAATCCTCTCTTTTAAATCCCCTCCCCCTAATTCACGGTGTGGAGGGGATTTTTTTGATAGAATCCCAGAGGAAGGACACCCCAATGCCACTGTCCAGATTCAAATCCCCAAAACGTTCTCAAGAAAATATCCAAGGCGTCCTCGACGCGTTAATAACGCACATCAAATCTGTCGTCGATCCAATAGATGTCTTTCTTATTGGCTCTTATGTCCGTGGCACTGCCGATGAATTCTCTGATATCGACCTGGTTGTCGTCGTTCCTGACGAGAGGAATGCCTCGTCGACCAATTTTGCGGTTGTGCATAATCGTCCTTACCGCGAATACCCGCTTGATCTCATCGTACTCAACCAAAGTGAATTCCAAAAAATGAAAAACATCGGCGGCATTGCTTTCGAGGCCACTCACTACGGAAAATGCCTTTCTGGAAAGGATACTTGACCATGAATCCACCGCCAAAAACCGGCGAAAGGTTATTTGACAAAGAATACGCAAAAACCTTGCTGGACATTGCGAAGGAAGATCTCGATTCAGCGCGCGGCCTGCACCAATCTGGAAGAGGTCGCAAGGAAAACGTTGTTTTCTTGGTTCAGCAGGCAATCGAAAAGGCCATCAAAGCCGTGCTATGTCACACCTGCATCGCAGTGCCGCTGGTTCATGACCTTGGAGCCCTCGTCGCCAAGCTGCCCGCCAGTGAATCCCCACCACACGGATATGACCTGTTGCGATTCAACGACTATGCGGGAATCCTGCGTTACGAGCGCGGTCACTCAAAGTTATCCATGGAAGATCTGGAATCAGCACTTGCCGCGGGGCAGGACGTGATTGACTGGGCGATAAAAATCATCGCTTGAGTTTTCCGTATTTCCGTCGTTTTCGACCGTGATTCTGCACCCGGCAAATTTTGCCGGGTTAGAAATCCTGGCGTTGGCCTCAATCGAATTTGAAATTAGCCGATCCAAAGAAAGCAAGGCCATGATGCGTGGCTGTGAATTTCGGAGGGTGACTGATGTCAGACGGAAAAAGCCAAAGTCAGCTGAGACTGATCCCTTGCGGCGACGGGCCGACAGAACTAAAAATCGATCCAACTCCAAAACCAGCGGCCATAAACCTCATGGACAATCCCCTGCTGCGTCAGCTGACTGCCCTGGCCGATGCCATCGACCGCGATGTCGAGGCGATTCTGAGGCTGTGATCCAAGCACTAATTGTTCTTTGCCTTTTCACCTCCCCTGACTGAGGGGCTGCCCTCAAACCTCCGACTCTTGATGCGCCTTTTTGGGGCGCCCTGGCTTTGGACTCACATGGACTTTTTTATCCTGAATGTGGAGCTTCAAGACGCTCTGGGTAATATCCAAATCATGCCGCTGCCCAATAAGAATCCCGTCGTGCTGATCCACCTTCTCCGATTTTTTAACGTAATTGCTCAACACTTCGAGAATGATTGCTAGCGTCCTCTCGTTTTCCTCAAACAGTGCGCGCAGACGACGCAATTCTGTTTCAATGGCTTCAAACCGGCTTTCGTACGCAGACGCACCTGCTTCAAGTGTCCCCACGCGCTGTTCAATTAAATCCATACGCTGCTCGAGCGCGTCCATCCGTTTCTCGAGTGCGTCCATCCGTTTCTCGAGCGCATCAAGTCGCTGCTCGATCTTGTCCAGTCGCACTTCGATTTTGTCCAGCCGCTGTTCGATCCTCCCAAGTTGCGCAACAACGGCACCCAACATTTGTATCATCTGAGTCATCTGATCTTCGTGCATGTGAATCCCCCCGACAGAGTTCAAGTTCATCGAGGTGTCGAAATAATCCATTGTGTGTGCTTTCTGCAATATAGCCGGGCCCAGATACCATCGGGTGACATGAAATACCCTCGGGTCCCATCATGCCGCGCAGAAGTCACTTCACAAAAATAAAAATAAAACCCACTGCTTTCGCAGTGGGTTGAGCGGGATATCCACAGGGGTTTTAATTAGGGATTGGAAAAAACCCGCACGCTGTAATCGCCCGCCGAGCGGCTGTTCAAAACACACAGGCCACCGATCACGTCACGACGCAACGAAGTCCGGTAAACATCTTCGACAGCAGCCTTGCCGTTAAGGCACGCCTCACGATCTGCAAAAACATCAGGCGCCTTTTCAGAAGCGTAGTCGCCCGGGATCATCATGAAATAAAGGCGGGCTTCACCCAAGAGATTGTCGCCCGTGCAAAACACCGCAAGGGGCGGCACCTTGCCATTTTCCAACACCCGCAGCAAAGCCTCGCTGTCGCGGTGGCAGGCCTCTTCCGATTTGAAACTGGTCACTTCACGCAGCTTCATCAAGTGGCTTGCCTTTGCATAGTAACGCGCGCCGATCCAGTACTCGGTACCACTTTGCATTCCGACCACCGCGCGCGCAACCTTCACACCGCGCTCGCGCAGGCGCTCGGTCATCACGTCACCAAGGATGTCCGTGTCACCAAACACCGGCGAATAAAAAAGTTCCATGTCGTCAATGACCCGCATACCGTCCTTCGCCACACCAATGGCATCGATCCGCGCGACAAAAGGATATTTTTTCTGATCAGGGTCCTGGAAGCAATAAGACACAAACGAATTCAAACCCAAGTTCTCCTGAAATGCCGAAACTTCAGCAGCGAGTCCCGCTTGGCATTCTGCCATGCTGCGGTACATCCCGCTTGGGATCCCCATCAGTTTTTTGGGTTGAGTTGAGGTTATGGTTAGTTCTGTTTCGGCAATGTAGTTTATTTTAAGATTGGCCGTACCGTCGCCGTTTCCATCACAATCTGTCCCATAAACTTGCACCCCGGCCTCGTCCCGCAGCCTGACCGCCAGATCCGCCGCTATCCCCTCACAGCGCTGTACCCCCGTCGGGTAGTGGGCCAGCTCGTAGGAATAAATTTCAGCCGCGTTCGCCTGTTCGGTTGAAATCAAAGAAAATCCAACGAAAACCCCACTTAAAATTGCGCCAGCATTGATTACGGCATTCCATTTGGATTTCATCATAACGGCCACTCCCCTGAAGCTAATTTATTTCCGTTGCTTTCAGCGTTCTGGACACGCTCTGAACCGACTTTACACCCACAACACCGGGCTTCGAAAGACAAAAATCATCACCCCAAAACAAACCCCGATCGCCCTGCCCACTTGCTTTTCGTTGTTTTCAAAAAACAACGGGCATCGCCCGAAATCCCAGAAAGAATTCGCCGTGTTCAATCCGAATCTCGCCCACTGGTTTTTTCGACGCCCGATCGATCTCAAGAATCACGTCGTCTTTCCCGTGGCGTTCCGGAAAGAACCCAAGCACGTTTCCATTTTCCAGTTCGAAGGCACTCCCGCGGATTGGGGCACCGATCAATGGCGACGGCGTGAAACTCCACACCACGTTTGCTTTGTTTTTCCCTAACTCCAACTCAATGATTCGACTGGGGTCGGCCGCTTGGTTTGACAACCCTGCTTTCGTTACTTGATTATCAAACATTAGAATCGTGCCTCTCGGCGTCATCGTGACATGGTGCTGAGACGCAAATACGGCGTCCCCAACCACCACATATGAGTCGTGCCGATCGCGTCCGATCGACCAGAGGATTTTCTTGAAATCCTCGGAAATCATGAATACCTTGCTCTGGTTTTTAGCTGACAGCAAATAACCCTTACCGCGAACATGCTCAATCGAATTGCCATGCATCCAATCCGATTGCACAAATTCATCACGCCGGTAAACCACCCCCCGAAAACCCAAGGCCGCAGTAATATCTGCCAGTTTAATGGCGCGATCGATCCGGAAATTAGCCTCCACATTGATATCGGGATTCTTTTCGAATGACAGGAATTTGTAGGGGTCCCACAAAATTTTGTTGCTACCGTCCTTGAATCGAAGTTCCTCAATGGTTGTTCCAATGATTGATAGCGGCGTCGTCGCACAAGGGTCTACTTCCCCGGCGGACGGCCTGCTCCCGGTCATCCGTTGAACCAGCGACTTGCAATCCGTGATGGACGTGCGCTTGTTGCCCAAATAGCGCAGCGTACCCTCGGATGGGCCTTCGAGGATGTCATGGTGAAAAAGTATCTCACGATTATTTTCGACAGGATTTATGGCGTGGATTAAGCCGTCGTCAAAATCAAAGATTTCAGCGTAAGAATGCAAACGGGGCGCCATCAAGGCGATCGATCCCTTTGATTTGCCGGTCAAAATTCGAAAATTCCAATAGGCTGGAACAAGGCGGCCCCCATCCATGGGAAACCGGCTCCAGACAACCTCCCCGAGCCGGTTTACAATGGCTGGAAAATAGGCGACAAAGCTGGATCCAGGATCTGCAAAGCCAAGATTCACCATCATGAAGTCAACGGAGAAACGTCCCTTCGCCGTGATCTTGATCGAATCCGTGATCTCCGGCACCGGGTGGGTGTAAAGGCGATCCGATAAAACCTTGCGGCAGGATTTTTTAACCGCGTCGCTTGAACCCCCCGGGCAGCGGTAGATCGCCGTTATCTGAACGGGGCTTCGATAGGTTCCCGGCCGGATCGTCGCAGTCAAGACCCCAGCTTTCGAGTCAACGCGCCACCGGCGCACGGGCCTGAATCCAATGTCAGCGTTACCCGTCTCCAGTCCAACGATCGTATCAGGGCGAAGATCGGGCGCGACGTCTTTTAATTGAATTCCTTCAACGAAATTAAATTCGCGCATCTTTGTAGCCAAAACCTGCATCTGTTTTTGAAACTCGGGCGTCGGCCCAACTTCCGGGCTAAACTCAATGATCCGTACTGAGGCTCCTGGATGAATGGAATTCTTGATGATGACGAATGCTGGTGAAGCCGGCGAATTGACAGAATTTGCCATCAGGAAAGGGGCCGACGCAATTTGCAAAAAAAACAAAATCACGACCAATCGATAGGTAATTGTCTTCATTTGCGTGCCCCATGGAATTTCATTGATCCCAATCCTGCTCCTGCTCCAGCTCCTACTTCCGCATCATTTTTCTCGGAGATACCGTATAATCAAACTGCATAATCAGGGGGCTGCTTCAGCCATGACAGGCGTAAAAACAATAAGACGTTCCCTGTGCATTATATCCCCTCTGGCACTTTTTTGGGTAATCTTCCAGGCGTCTGATTCCCTGGCGCAGACCGATTGGCGGCAGCTCGAATTTTTCAAAAAGAATCCCCCCGGCGATGACGCCTTTGGTAAAGAAGTAGCCTATGGGGCCGATCTCTTCGTCAATACCCCGTACTACATTGGCAAGAACGGCATAAAGGGCCGCTACCAGGGCAATCGCTTGACTTGCCAAAACTGTCATATCGACGCCGGCACCAAACCATGGGGCAACGCCATCACATCCTCCCACGTGAGACTGCCGGAATACCGCGCCCGCGAGGGTCGCGTTATCACCGTGGTCGACCGCATCAACGCCTGCATTCAAAATCCCCTGATTGGGCAGCCACTGCCTCTGGATAGCGATGAGATGCGCGCCTTTCAGGCGTTCCTCTTTTGGCTCGCCAAGGGCAAAACCGTCGGCGAGGACGTTCCAACCGATCGCCTGCGCAGCCTGCCATACCTTGACCGCGCGGCGGATCCCGTCCGAGGGCAGGCTCTTTTCGAAAAGCATTGCCAGAGCTGCCACCAAGCTGACGGCAGCGGGGTCTTACGGGAGGATAAAATCGCGTATGTGTACCCACCCCTGTGGGGCTCCGACTCTTTTGGGGCAGGATCCAGCATGCAACGATTGACCCTGATGGCGTCCTTTGTGAAAAACAACATGCCTTACAATGTGGCGTCTCACGACAAGCCCGTCCTGACCGATGAAGAAGCTTACGACGTATCAGCCTATGTCATCGATCCAAAACACAAGCGCCCCGGCGGAATCAGAAAAGGCAACTATCCGCGCCTTCACGAAAAGCCTTTTGATGTCCCATTGGGTCCATACGCCGATCCATTTTCAGAATCCCAGCATCGCCTGGGTCCATTCAAACCGATCATTGAATATCACGCTGAAAAAAAATCTAAAAAGTAAGGACACAAAATGGATTTTAAAAATGACTGGACGCGCCGCCAATTTTTGAAGTCCGCATCAACAACACTTGCGGTAACGGCTCTTGGTGAAACCCTCCTGAGTGCGCTCGCCGGTGACGATGCCCTTGCGGCTAAAAAGACGCTGGCCGGCGCGCCGTTCTATGCCTGTGGCTACAAAAAGGGTCCCATGGTGCATCCCCGCGAGGCCTTGGGAGACAATTACATCTCGCTCATGGCACAAGACGGGCGCGAGCCAACCTTGATCAAAGTCAAACCGGACATTCACAGCGTTGCCGTCAATCCGAAAGACCCAAACCTTTGCTATGGATTTGCCAAAGAACAGCCCTTTGCCTGCGCCGTTGATTTGCGTAACCCCAAGGGTGCACGGACGATCGACACCAGACCTGGCCTTTTTTCATCAGGCCACGGGGTCTGCACACCCGATGGAAAATGGCTTTTGACCAGCGAAGTCGACGAAGCCTCAAGAAATGGTTTTATCGTGACGCGAAATGCAAAAACATTGAAGTTCGAGGCAATCACGACATCGCACGGGAAATATCCCCATGAATTGAAATTTCTTCCGGATAAAAAAACCCTGGTGGTTGCCAACGGGGGCGATGGCGAAAGCAGTTTTGTTTTTATGGAATATCCATCAGGAAAACTTCTCGACAAGATTCCTTCCGTTGAATCCTTTCAGAAGATCCGGCATTTTACCCTCGGTTTGGATGGAAAATTTGCCATTGCCGGCTGGCCAGTTGGCGCCAGTGTGCCAAATACGACGGGTTATCCCCCTGCACGCGTCATGCACGGCTTTCGTGCGGCGGGCAAAACCCACATGGAAATACTCGACATTCCACCCGAAGTGAACGCCGGAAGAACCATTCCCATTCAGTATCTGAGCATTGCCTTAAACCCACGAACCAACATCGCTGGAACCACTTGCGAAGACAACGGGACGCTCATATTTTTTGACATGAATACGATGAAATTTATTAAATTTCTTGAGATGACTCATCCGAAAGGTATCGTTGTTTCCGCCGATCAGAAACACTATGCGGTTTCCAGCATGGACGGAATGATGCACTTCATTGATGCGGACACTTTGAAAATCGTGCCGGAAAAATCGATTAACGCGATGATGAATAATTCACATCTAACCGCCTGGCAGCCTGCCGTGTAATCCCGGATCGTCCGGCCCCCCCCCAAGGGAGGCGTTCAGTAGCAGGTGCTGTAGGACATATAGGCTCCCTGGCATGTGCCAAGGCTGCCACCGCCCGTGGAACTGCTGCTCGAGCTGCCACCGCCCGTCGAACTGCTGCTACTCGAACCACCGCCTGTACCGCCAGCACCTGTGGTTACCGTGACCTGCCCCGCACTCGAGTACACATACTCCGATGTGTTGTTATCGTAAGCATAGGCCCTGATATAATAGGTTTTGGTCGTACTGGCATATTGCTGAGCCGTGAAGCCCGTACTGCCCGAAGTTGCGTTGTAGTAGTAGGCAACCATCGTCGTGAATCCTGCATCCTCGGCAATATCGTATCCATAAATGGACCCGGCAGCAAAAGTGCTGTCCGTCCATGTAAATCTGACGTCATAGGCCATGTACATGCTGTTATAAGACTGTGAAGCCGCCACATTCGTTGGGGCTGATGGAGGCACTGGGGGAAGCCCAACATATATGGGTTTGAATCCCGTCGCCGGACTACCCACCGGATAAATGTATCCGTCACTGGTTGTAGATGCCAAAGCATACACCGAGCCGGCCACGCTTGACGCCCAATTCGTGGGGAAATTCTTGCTGCTCGCATAGAACGCCGCAAGACGACTCACTGGCGAGCCGTTAAAGATGGTGAAATCGCCCCCTGCAAAAACCGTTCTGCCATAAATCATGAGGGCTTGGACCGGCGCATCCAAATTCGGATACCAGGACATGTTGCCGTCCGACATGATTTCAGCCATGTAAGTGACGGGATAAAACGAGTAATTGGCTGTGATCGAAGTGAAATCCCCGCCTACATAAACACTATTTCCAATCGTTGCCAGAGCCCTGACCCGGCCTACAGCAAAAGGTGCCCATGATCCCAACACCCCTGTGCTGTTCAGCGATGCCAGTCCATAACGGGCCTGTCCGCCAATGCTGCTGAACATGCCGCCCACATAAATCGTGTTGCTGTCGGGAGACAGAGCCAATGCGTAAACCCCTGAATCGGCGTTCGGATCCCAACTGCCCAAAGCACCCGTGCTGGCATTCATCGATGCCAGACGATTTCTCGTGGTCGCGCCACCCATCGTGGTGAAATCACCACCGGCATAGACCGTCGAACCAGAAATCATCAGGGCCCGTACCGTGAGGTTGGCGTTTGGATTCCATGCCTGCAACGTGCCAGAAGTTGAAATGGCCGCTAACCTGTTTCTGGCCGTAGATCCACCCAGCGTGGTGAATTCACCACCGATGTAGAGCGTCGTTCCGGAGAGGGCCATCGCCCTCACAATCCCGTTTGCGTTGGGGTTCCATGCCGACGATAACGTACCGTCCGGTGAAATCGCAGCAAGGTAGTTTCTGACTGTGCTGTTAACCCCGGTGAATGTTCCGCCGGCCCATACATTGGACCCATAAACGGCCACCGCGTTGACCCGGTTGTTGACGTTGGGGTTGAAACTGTTTGCAACGGCTGTGGTCGCGTCAATGCCCGCAATATAGTTTCTGGTGGACGCACCAATCGTCGTGAAATCCCCACCGGCATACACAACCGATCCGGACACGCCCAGTGCGTAAACCGTATTGTTGGCATTTGGATTCCAGGTGGACGCCACCGCCGTAGTTGCGTCCAGGGCTGCAATCCGATTTCTTGTTTGCCCACCAATCGTAGTGAATGCCCCGCCCGCGTATACCGTCGAGCCGGACACCGAAATTGCATAAACATAATTATCCGCATTCGCATCCCAGAGGCGCAGGTCACCGCTGGTTGCAATTGCTGCGATACGATTTCTGGTAATTCCGCCAATTGTATTGAAAGTGCCTCCGGCATAAACCGTCGTGCCGACGGCATCCAAGGCGTAGACATTGCCGTTGGCATTTGGATTCCACGCATCCAGTGTGCCGTCCACCGTCCAGAACGCGGCGAGGTAGTTCCTGTTCACTGAATTCATCGCCGTAAAGTCGCCGCCCACATAGAGGATCGTCCCGGAAACGTCCAGGGCCCGCACAACATTGTTAGCATTCGGATCCCACGCCTGCACGCCGCCATCAGCTGTAGACAATGCGGCAAGGTAATTTCTGGTGAACGGCAAGGGCCCAATTTTTGTGAAGGCACCGCCGACATAAACGCTAGACCCGAGAACCGCGATGGCATTGACCGGACCATTGGGATTTTGATTCCATGCCAAATCTACGTTTCCGTACTTGTCGATATGGGCCAAGTTCTTCACGGGCATGCCACCCACCGAAGTAAAACTACCTCCGATGTAGTATCCGCCGGATCCATCGGCAGCAGTTGCCGCGATGGTGCCAGAAACTTTCGTCAAAGCTGAATTTGCAACCGCAAGGCTTCCGTTGCTGCTGGACAACTGCACCAGACCACCGGAGTTGGCGCCAACTTGAGTGAATGCACCACCGAAATAAATTGTCCCGTCACTGCCTGCGGCCACCGCGTTGACCGCGTCGTTAAATGCCATCGACGACCTGGTCGTGGGGGCGGCTTGCTGGACCTTGCCGTTGTACATCGCCGTGTAGCCATCCACGTCCTTCACCATGACATTATAATAAGTAACTTGATCGTTGGTTAGCCCAGTGACATTGACGGACAATGTATTGGTCGTATAGTCCATCACGGTGGTCGCGCTATAGTCACAGCTCCACGAAAATCTTACATTGTTGGGATCCGTCGACGAACATACTTTATATTGCAAGTCTGCCTGGGCTGTGGCGGTGTCTGTCGCAGCCTCCCAATTCAAAGTAAATCCGGTTCCCGTGACGTTGGTGGACGCCTTGATCATTCCGGGCACTGGCGCCGAATAGTCATACAGCGTGTAAGTCGCCGTCACGATACTGGACGCCTGGCCCCCAGCATCGCAGACGATGGCACGCAGGGTGGTCGTCGCCGCTGGAATGGTCACATAAGTCGTCTGAGCACCGGACACGCTCACCGTCGATGCCGTGGTTGTGCAAGTCAAACTTGAGACAAGATCCAAGGCGTAACGGAACTCCCTGAAATCTGCCTCCCATGTGTTCTGAGACATGTAAACCGAGGTTTCTCCGTATATGACGCTCGTTCCCGGCCAGATATACGGCACATCCGGTACAGTATCGGAATACGTGTAGGTGGAAAGGGCAACCGTTGACGCGTTGCCAGATAGGTCGCAGGTAATCACGCGCAGTGTGGTGGTCGCCAATGGAATGGCCACGTTCGTCGGCTGCGTCGAAGAAATGGACACGACATTGGTCACACTTCCGCAGCTCAACGTGGATACAAGATCCATGGCGTAACGGAATTCCTTGAAGTCCGCATCAGAACCACCTTGATAGATGTAGGCCGTCGTTGCGCTGGTGATCGCTTGGGATCCCGGACTTACAGAAGGTGCCGAAGGAGCCGTTGTATCCACGGTGACCGCAGTGCTGTCAGCCGTGACCGTGAGGGCCAGACTGACCGACGTCGCGCTCAGCATGGTCCCGCCATTCAAGGCCAGAGGCGATCCGTAAGCCACGACGCCATCCCGCCCCGCAACGGTCGTGTAGCGGAACAAGAGGTTCTGGGTTCCCGAACCGCTGATGTAACTTGCCGTTGCAGCCACGCCGCCAATCGTGATTGGCATGGTCGGCGTTCCCGTGACGGTGATGCGTTCGGATGTGATCACCGTGAAGATCAAAGGCACGCCTGCGATCACTGAACCCGAATTCTTGGGCGACGTCAGCGTCACGTTCTGAATCGTGGGCGATGTCGCAGACACGGATGTTGCTGCTGGATTTACCGTCCCTCCCAAAATCGTCGATGCCGCTTGCAACCCGAATCGTCCGGATCCGCCGAGTCCGTTCGAGGAGCCGCCGGTGCCACCCGTCGCAGAAATGGTCCCGCTGTTGGTCACAGTTATATTGCCCGTGGGATAGGCAGACATCATAATCGTCCCACCACTGCCACCGCCGCCTCTGTTAATGGTGGTGATCGTGGCACCATTGGCGCTGATGGTGCCGCTATTGACGAGGGACGCCGCCCGAATCTTGATCGCACCGCCGCCGTCGTAACCCTGGCTATTACTGCCGCTGCCGCGGCCACCGCCGCTACCCAGATACAGCTGCGTCCAGAAATCACTGGCGCCATACATCTGGCCAGCCGACCCCCCGCCAGATCCCCCCGTCCCCAACGTCCCGTAGGATCCACCGGCGCCGTAGTTCGTACCACCGCCGCCACCACCGCCGTTTGCCGCTGTGCTCAGATATCCCGCAGAACCATAGGAATCGCCCTGATAGCTTGTAACGGTCGCACCCCTGAAACCCTTGCCGTTCATCTGAATTGTTCCGGCATTGTTAAGGGTGCCCGTCACCGTCAGTTGAAGGAGGCCATTGCCAACTCCGGGCCTCGGAGACCATGCCGAACCCGACCAGGTACCGCTGAATGCCGGGGCCGTGACCGAAGTCAATGCCGCCACCGTCATGTTGCCGTTGACTGTGATGTTTCCTGAAGTGATCACACCCGACGTGCCCGTCGTGGTCAAATTACCATTGGTGGTCAATGCCCCGGCATTGAGCGTCATACCGTTACCAACCGTCAGTGCCCCAGTCGTCATGATTCCACCCACCGTCAAGGTGCCTGCTACCCCTGACGGATTCAAGGATGTCGCACCACTGGCGAGC
>Ga0214919_10007560_pt1 | contig 14612 bp, 12 predicted proteins | sample LL1503_MetaG_FD_177994 | JGI IMG/M metagenome (GOLD analysis project Ga0214919, IMG submission 177994) | Freshwater microbial communities from Lake Lanier, Atlanta, Georgia, United States - LL-1503 | ecosystem: Environmental > Aquatic > Freshwater > Lake | place: USA: Georgia | collected... | reverse complement strand
ACCACATGCTCCACTGCTTGTGCGGGTCCCCGTCAATTCCTTTGAGTTTTAGTCTTGCGACCGTACTCCCCAGGCGGAGTGCTTAACGCGTTAGCTTCGCCACTGAAGTCCAAGACCCCAACAACTAGCACTCATCGTTTACTGCGTGGACTACCAGGGTATCTAATCCTGTTTGCTCCCCACGCTTTCGTACCTCAGCGTCAATAATGGCCTAGGTAGTCGCTTTCGCCACCGGTATTCCTCCTAATATCTACGGATTTCACCCCTACACTAGGAATTCTACTACCCTCGACCATATTCAAGCCAAGCAGTTTCGATTGCAGTTCCCAAGTTAAGCCTGGGGATTTCACAATCGACTTACAAAGCCGCCTACGTACGCTTTACGCCCAGTGATTCCGAACAACGCTAGCACCCTTCGTATTACCGCGGCTGCTGGCACGAAGTTAGCCGGTGCTTTTTCTGTGGGTACCGTCATTATCTTCCCCACTAAAAGAGCTTTACAATCCTAAGACCTTCATCACTCACGCGGTATTGCTGGATCAGGCTTTCGCCCATTGTCCAATATTCCCCACTGCTGCCTCCCGTAGGAGTCTGGACCGTGTCTCAGTTCCAGTGTGGCTGATCATCCTCTCAGACCAGCTACGGATCATTGCCTTGGTGAGCCATTACCTCACCAACTAGCTAATCCGGCAGAGGCTCATCTAGCAGCGATAAATCTTTCCCCCGGAGGGTAATATATGGCATTAGCTTTGGTTTCCCAAGGTTATTCCTTACTGCTAGGTAGATTCCTCTGTATTACTCACCCGTTTGCCACTGACATATTGCTATGCCCGTTCGACTTGCATGTGTTAAGCATACCGCCAGCGTTCGTTCTGAGCCAGGATCAAACTCTCAAGTTGAGAAATTTGATCGTAACTAAATCTCTATAGAATCATAAGATTAATAGAAAAAATAGCTGCAATTAAGCAGACTATCGCCTTTATCTTTCTCTTTTTTTACTTTTTTTATAAAAAGCATAAAACGCGATTATTTACGATGTAAAACAACAATTTTATTTAGTGAACTTAACTTGAAAAACCGATCTAAGCTAAATTGCTTTTTATAAGCAATCTGCCAGAGATGATCATCTGTAAAACAACTAAAACAACTTCAAACAAAAAGTGAAGAGGGGCAATAATCTACCCCTTAAATTTTCTTTGTCAAGCACAGTTTGCAAAATTTCTTTAAAAATCTTTAAAATAAATTTTTCGACATGACTGAATCTTGCACAAAGCCAATAAATAAAAGCTTCGATGATATTGAAGAACTTTTTATTTTAACTTCTAATTCTTCAAGATTTTTTAATTTTTCAGTTAAAAAGTTTAAAGAAAGTATTTTTAAATTCTTACGAAACTCAATTTCAGTTTTAAAAAATAGCCTTTGAGATTTTACAACTTCATCAAAATTTGCTTTATTAAACTCAATTTCGCATTTTGCTTGGTAAAGTTTTTGCAAATAGTTTGAAAGAAAGCGGATTAAGGCAATTGGTTCAAAGTTATTTTTAAACAGTCTTTCCGATTGCGTCAAAGCCACATCAAAATTTTGCGCTGTAAAACTTACAATAAATTCGTTAGCTGTAATTTCAGCTTCAGAACCAACGGCTTTATCTATTATATCTAAACTAAGCTCTTTCTCATCGCCAAGGTAGGAAATAACCTTATCTAGCTCTGATTTAATAACCTGACGATTCTTGCCAAATTTTTCAGACAAATAACCAACTATTTTTGAATTGAATTTGATTTGATTTTTTACTAATTCGCTTTCGATAAATTTTTTAATCACTCTTTCTTCATCTTGGTAACAAGCGATTGCAGCGAATGTTACATTGTCTTCCGCTGCTTTGCGTAGAAGCGAATTTTTATCTAAATCTCCCGCTTGAATTACAATGAAATTCTGACTTCTATTGGCGCATTCTCTATCTGCAAGCAAGATTTTTAAAGCCGCTGAAACATTGGCATCTGCGTCTTTGATTAGAATTAATTTTCTGCCACCCAAAAATGACATAGAGTAGAATTCATCAACTAATAATGATTTATCTTCAGATAGTCTTTCCTTACTTATATTAGTAACTAAAAATGGATCAGATAAATCGCTGACAATTTTTTTGGCAATTATATTGAAGCGAGCAGAAACAACGGAGGTTTCGGGCCCATATAATAAGCATCCAGCGATTTTTTCTTGAGCTATTGTTTTTATGTAAGAATCAATTTGAGCGTTGGAGATTTTCATTTTGCTATGTTTTTATTGTGATTTTAGAAAGTTTAGATCCTGAAACAATTTCATGATGACGGAATGAGACGAGTTCTTGCTCCAATCTCAGTGTCATCCTGAACTTGTTTCAGGATCTTTTTCAAAATCGTCTTAAATTCAGTAATTTTTTTCTGAGGATTTTTTTCATTGTAAATTAACAAGCTTGATTCATCAAAGCTTTTCGCCATGCAGCCATAAAAATTTCTTGGTTTATGATTTTTATTTTCAACAATAAAATCATAAAATCTTTGCAACTTTTCTAAGCGCGGTTTGTAAGATTTTTCGCCAACTTCCATTAAAACTAAAGCTAAAATTTTCAGAGCAATTTTTTGTTCTGTTTTAGCAAATTTTTTAAGATTAATGGTTAAAAAACCATTTTGAAGTTTTAATATTTTTTTAGCTTCTTTTAACATCAAATCATCAAATAAATCGCGCATTTTGGCGATTTCATCAGTTGCGGTTTTTATTCTTTTTTGAATTAAATTTTTTTCTTCAAATTGCTCGAAAAAATTTCTGATTTTATTGCGTAAAAATTTTTCATCCTTGTTACTTTCATCTTCAAACCATTTGATATTTCTTTCTTGAAGATAATTTTTTAATTCATCTTTTGTAACATCAAGAAGTGGTCTTACCAGCTTGATTTTCTTGAAGTCAGAGATTTCTGAAATTGACGACAAACCATCAAGTCCGCTGCCACGAAAAAGTCTGATGAGAAAATTTTCAGAAATGTCGCTTTGAATATGTCCAAGAAATAAAAACTTGATTTTATTTTTTACACAAAAGCTGTAAAGCAAGTCATATCGCACTTCTCGCAACTTTGCTTCAATATTAGTTTGAGGTATTTTTTCTGAATTTATTTCTAAAATTTGATGAGAAATTTTTTGTTTCTTTAAAATTTTACCAAGCTCTAAAGCCTCTTTTGACGAGCCTTGACGCATTTTGTGATCAACAGTTACAGCAAATAATTCTATTTTATTTTCATCGCAGAATTCTTTTAAAAGCAAAGCTAAAGCCAAAGAATCACAGCCGCCAGAGACAGCTACAGCAAATCTTTTTGGTAACTTTTCTTGTAAAAAAATTTCTGTAATTTTGGTTAAAAAATTGCTGGTTAGGTTTTTCATTTTATCAACTAATGTTGTAATGTTTAACCGCTAATATCTTCATATATTTTACTTGCTAAATGTTTTGCAAATTCAACTGGAACAGCATTTCCGATCATTTTATATCCATCTGCAATATTTTGATATTTGAATAAAAAATTATCTGGAAAAGTTTGAACTCTAGCGCATTCACGAACGGATAATCTTCTGTATAAATCTTCTTTGCCTAGAACAAATATTCTTTTATTTTGTTCCACAAACTGCATTTTTGGAGCTTGTGGATGAAGTGGGGCATGACGACCACCTGCCTGAATAGTGAAGCTAGGCTCTTCCCAACTTCTTACTCGATTTCTTGACATATAAATTGTTGAGAAACCACCATTCATATATTCATGATTTAATGCACTAAGACTTTCATTTCCATTTGTATAGTTTTTATCTCTAGCTGCCTTTGCTAACCTTAAATCCCAAATAGCATCTTTTAAAGTTGGTCGTGGCAAAATTTCTTCGGGAGGAGAAAATGTTTTTCCTAATTTTTTATGATACCCAACAATAATAACTCTTTGCCTGTCTTGAGGAACTCCAAAATTATTAGCATTCAATAAATGATATGAGACATTATAGTTAAGAGCTTGAAATTCAGCAAGGATGGACTGAAAAGCTTCCTTATGTCTTGGCAACAATATCCCAGAAACATTTTCTGCAAGAAAAAACAGGGGCTCTTTTGCTTTTAAAATTCTAATATATTCAAAAAATAGCTTTCCTCTACTGTCTTTTATTCCCCTACCAGCACCAGCTTCACTCCAACTTTGACATGGAGGCCCACCTATTATTCCAACACAATCAGGAACATCTGCAGAGGGAATTTTCACAATACTGCGTTTATCAAGAAAAGTTTGAGGAAAATTATGTTCAAACGTTTCCCAGATAACCTTATCGAATTCATTTGCCCAAACAGTTTTGAATCCAGCCTTGTGAAACCCAAGATCAAGACCTCCAGCGCCACTAAAAAGAGAAACTATTTTCATATTATATTGCATAAGAAATTAATTTAGCCTCTAAAAGCTTAGCTGGATTGTTTGGAGATTTGATTTGGATGTTATTAATTTTAAGGTTTTCACCTTGTAAACTTTCAAGAATTTTGCGATCTTTTTCTGGAAAAGAATTGTATTTTTCTTCGAATAAAATTGCATTTACCTCAAATTTTTTCGTCTTACCCATGTCAACAAAACCACTAAAAATTTTAGCGGGATTCTTGATGTGCCATATGCCCCTAACTCTTAAATCTGTCAAGCCCAAAGGATCAATTTTTTTTACCTTTGCCAATTCATTTGTTTTAACAAACTCTACCTCGGGAATCTCTTGTATTCCTTTAAATATTTTATTAGAAATTCCCTCATAAACCTCCCTATCAGCCGCATAGCAATCACCATAAACAAACCAGATGGACTGTAACTTTTTAGATTTTTTTGGAACTACCCCAAAAACATAAATAATATCCTTCTCTCTCCAGGTATTGGGAGATTCGCAGGCTTTGCAAGCTTTTGTAACTCTTGAATCATCAATGTGTAATTTATCTTTTGGATATGAGCTATTGAGAGCAATGTCTGAAGATGAGCTTTCTATTTTTTTTACTTCAATTGCATCACCATCTTTTAATATAATATCTGGGGGATTGTTTTGATTTCCAAGATAAGAAAAGTTTTTACTATAGATTTCATCTTTTTTTTGACCAGATTCATTGAGTGATCCACAAAACACATCTTTTATATAGGTTTCAAGAGCATCTCCCATATTATTTGCCCTGTTAGAAACGCTATAGAAAGCTATTAGATCTGCAATTGGATTTCTTGCTATATTTGCAAGCGCAGTAAGTAAATTTGTCATACATTGATTTTGTTTTTGGTGTTAAAAACTTCTAACGATCTTTTTATAAAACGACTTAATTAATTACAAAAGATTTGTTGCAATATTGGAAATATTTTTGATCCGTTAATTTTGATAAATCTTTTCTACTTTTAAAAATAAATCACCCGTCTCAATCGCCGTTGGCGATTGATCCACCCTCTTTTTACTAACAAATTTATTTTTGTATAGTGAGTTGCAATTGCTAAAGCAATTGTCAAAGAGGGCTTTTTTTCTTTGTTAACTTAGGACATCGCGCATTGAATAGAAGCCGGGGGTTTTGGCGGTGCCCCAGATGGCGGCTCTTATTGCACCTTTGGCGAAGACATCGCGGCTTCCGGCTTTATGGGTTAGTTCGATGCGTTCGCCGTCGCCGGCAAATATTACGCTGTGGTCGCCAATTACATCGCCGCCGCGTAAAGTGGCGAAGCCAATTTCGCCTTTTTTTCTTTGTGCATCTTTGCCAAATCTTGCCATTTGACCAACTTCTTTTAGGTTAGCTCCTCGCCCTTGCGCAACTGCTGCGCCAAGTGATAGAGCGGTTCCTGATGGAGCGTCAACTTTATTTTTGTGGTGCATTTCAACAATTTCAACATCGAAATCATCATGTAAAATGCCTGCAACTTTTTCAGCTAAATTCATCAAAAGATTAACTCCAAGCGACATATTTGAAGACCAAATGATTACGCATTTTTCAGCATTGGCGGCGAATTGTTGTTTTTCTTCGTCAGAAAAACCTGTGGTTCCACAAACCAATACTTTGTTATATTCAGAGCATTTCTCAGCGATTGAAAGACTTAAAGCGGGAGAAGAAAAATCGATGATTGCATCAGAATTTTGCACAAATTGATCAAGATCGGAAATAATTTTAGCACCTGATTTATTGTAGCCTAAAAATTCGGCAAAATCTTCGCCTTCATTGCCATTGCCTTTTCTGACAAGCCCAAAAGAAAGTTCAACTAAGCTATCTTCAATGATAAGTCTGGCGATGGCTCTTGCCATTTTTCCAGTAACTCCTGTGACACCTATTTTCATATATTTGGATTTTTGGTTAATTTGATTTTGAATTTATAAAGCGAATTTAGTGAAGGTAAATAGAAATTAAGTTGAGTTCAAGATTAAAATTGACTAAAAATTGATTACTCCTTAAACATAATCTATCTTTCCATCAATAAATCTCAAAATTTATGTCGATAAAAAAACCTGAAGAAAAACTTAAACTTGATAAAGAAGATTCAAAAGAAGTTAATAAAATAATTGAGAAATTAAGAGAGAAAAAGATGCTAGAAGAAAGTGATTTATGTCACAATAAAACCTTACCAGATAAGGATAAATCTAACTCTAATAATTATTCACAATGACAGAATTTATTGAAAGAAGCTGTCCTTGTTGCGGATCTTTGGAGGTTAAATCTAAAATTGAATCTTGCGTAAAAGCTGAAAAAACTTCTTATGAAAATCTTAAAAAATATTGGGCGGGATTTTTTAAGGAATCATCTTTCTTTACTTACGAACGCTGCGCCAATTGCGGGATACTTTATAATAAAATATTTTTTTCCGGTGAAAAATTAGGAGAACTTTATTCTTCAATGCTGGATAATACTGCCGGCCAGAATTTAAAAAATTTACGCAAGACCCAAAGAGGTTATTTTGATTTTTTTAAGAGCAAAAATATTCCGCAAAATTTCTCTTACCTTGAGTTTGGGCCCGATATTGGCTTATTTACAGAGAATTTAGAAGCCAAAAATTTTAATCATTTTTATTTAATTGAGCCAAATAAAGCAGTTCACGACAAACTAAAAAAATCCGTAAATTCAGAAAACATTACAATTTTATCTGATCTTTTTGATCTATCAGCAATCCCCGATAAATCAGTGTCTTCAGCAGTTCTGATTCATGTTTTGGATCATATGATTGAACCAAAAAAAACCATTGAACAAATTCATAAAAAATTAGTTGATGGTGGCGTGATTTTAATTGTGACTCATGATGAAAAATCAACTTTGGCGCAAGTTTTAAAATCGCGCTGGCCAGCTTTTTGTTTACAACATCCGCAGCTTTTTAATGTTAAAACTACTGCACATTTTTTAACTGATTGCGGCTTTGAAAAAATTACTTCAAAAAAATCGGCCAACTACTTTTCAATCCCATATTTATTACAACATTTATTCTGGTGTTTGGGTTTGGGTAAATTTCAATTTAAAGAAATTTCTTGGCTAACAATTCCACTGCGCCTTGGAAATATAATGACAATAGCCCAAAAAAAATAAATTTATGATTAAAAAAAATCAGACCAATTTAATGGCCGCTTTACAAAAAGAAGAAGGCTATAATTTTCGTACATTTGAACTGATTTGCGAAGGTGAATTTTTGCCCTCTGATGCTGATTGGAATTACAAAGATATTCCTCATTTAAAAAATGTTCATAATCTTGTAGAAGGTTTCACAGCTTATGCAGGGAATGATTTTATTGGATCTATTTTCGTACAAAAAATGTTTGGTGGTTTGGTAAAAATTCCACTTAGCGTTTTTAATTATCAAAGCGCCAAAAATGAGCAGACTTATTTTACCACTTTATTTTGGTTTATATTGATAATTCGTACAAATTACGAACAAGTGGGCGAGCTACAGACCAAAGTAACGACAAGATATGCCATTGCAGCGCGCGGGATTATGAAATTTTTACTGCCGGTGATTTTTCCTTTGATGAAATGGTCAATCAAAAAAAATTATGATGATTTGATGACGGGCGATATTCCTATGAGAAATAGACGCGGTGAGCTGCGTAAAATGGGCTATTGCTTCGCTGGAGATAATAAAGATTACAGTTTTGTTGAAACTTCAAATATTATGGAGAGCAATTTAATTGCGCCTCAAAACCAATCAGCTTCTGAATTTATCTTGCTTAAAGATATTGTCGTTGGTTTGGAAAAACAAAATCCTGCTTTTTACGGCAAGGCTGACCTTTTCGGATTTCAAGCTTATAAAAACGGCACTGTGATAAAGTTTTTCCCCAGAACTTGTATTCATGAAGGAGCTTGTCTTGATAACCAGAAATCAGGCGAGATAGTTAGATGTCCATGGCATGGCAGACTTCATAAACCGCTTTTGGAAGTTGATTTATTGAGTAGCAAGATTGCGGCCGTAAGGCTAGAAATGGATGAGGCTGGGTTACGGATGGCAGTCAAATAGAAACAAAATTCATCTTGCACTTCGATCAAGGCTTTTGTAAAATTGCCCACCTATACCGAAGTCCTTTGGACTTAGATATATTCTTTTATTTTTACGCGACACGAGTTGCACCCCACGCTTGTAGGGAACCCCGATATACCAAAGCAAAAAATTCAAGTTTTAAGTAGCTTTTGGTATATTCGTTTTAATAATTCACTTAAAATTCAAAAAATGACCAACCAAAGTCAATATCAAGTTGCTGTAGGAAAAGATATTCAATCAGTAAGTTTAGTTGGTGAGATGAGAAAATCTTACCTTGATTATGCCATGAGCGTAATTGTTGCGCGCGCCATTCCAGATGTTTGTGACGGCTTGAAACCTGTGCATCGCCGCATTCTTTACGCCATGTATGAAGGCAATTATGATTACAATAAACCATTTAAAAAATCGGCAAGAATTGTTGGTGAAGTGATGGGTAAATATCATCCGCATGGCGACTCGGCAATTTACGAATCTTTGGTTCGTATGGCGCAAGATTTCTCAATGCGTTTACCGTTGATTGATGGGCAAGGTAACTTCGGTTCAATTGATGATGATCCGGCTGCTGCGATGCGTTATACTGAGTCTCGCTTGAAGAAAGTTACGCATACCATGCTTGAAGATCTTGATAAAGATACTGTTGATTTTGTTCCAAACTATGATGGTTCTGAAAGAGAACCAAAAGTTATGCCAGCAAGATTTCCAAACTTATTAGTGAATGGTTCTGGCGGTATTGCTGTTGGTATGGCAACAAACATTCCTCCGCACAATTTGGGCGAAGTGATTGATGGCGTTTTGGCTTATATTGATAATAGCGAAATTACTGTTGAAGATTTATTAAAAATTATTCCAGCACCAGATTTTCCAACAGGTGGAATTATTTTGGGAAGAAATGGCTATACTTCTGCAGCCAATACTGGCAGAGGCTCTGTTATTATGCGCGGTCGTCACAAAATTGAAAAATTAAGTGGTGGAAAAGTTGCAATTATTATTACTGAAGTTCCTTACCAAGTTAATAAAGCTAAGTTAGTAGAAAAAATTGCTGAATTAGTTAAAGAGAAAAAAATTGAAGGAATTACTGATTTGCGTGACGAATCTGATCGCGATGGAATTCGAGTGGTTATTGAATTGCGCCGCGATGCTATGGAAGAAGTTATTATCAATCAACTTTACAGCTTCACTCCACTTCAAAGCAGCTTTGGCGTTAATATGTTGGCTCTTAATCAAGGCAGACCAGAATTGTTGAATTTACTTGATGTGATTAGATTATTTACACGCTTTAGAGAAGGCGTTGTGGCAAGAAGAACTAATTTCTTGTTAAATAAAGCTAGAGATAAAACTCACATTTTAATCGGCTTAGCTGTTGCTGTGGCAAATATTGATGAGATTGTTGAATTAATCAAAAAATCTGCTGATTCAGCTGAAGCGAAAGAAAAATTACTGTCAAGAAGCTGGCCTTCACATACCGTTGAGGCAATCATTAAGCTGGTTCAAGATAAAGGAAATGTCATTAAAGATGGCAAATTCTATTTCACTGAAGTTCAAGCAAAATCAATTCTTGATATGAGACTTGCTCGCTTAACTGGTCTTGAAATGGATAAGATCAATGCTGAACTTGCAATTTTAGCTGCTGAAATTTCTGAATATTTAATACTTTTGGCTGATAGAGTTAAGTTAATGAATTTAGTTAAAACTGAATTAGTTGAAATTAAAGATCAATTCGCCACTCCAAGAAGATCAACTGTTGAAGACAGTGAATTTGAAGTTGATATTGAAGACCTAATTCCAAAAGAAGATATGGTTGTGGTTGGAACCATGAACGGCTATATCAAGCGCGTTTTACTTTCTGCTTATCGCACACAAAAACGCGGTGGCAAAGGACGCAGCGCGATGGATGTTAGAGATGAAGATATTGCAACTGACATTTTTGTTGCTAATACTCACACGCCAATTTTGTTTTTCTCAAGTAAAGGAAAAGTTTATAAATTAAAAGCTTACAAACTTCCACTTGGTAATCCACAAGCTCGCGGTCGTGCCTTGGTGAATCTTTTACCAATTGATCAAGATGAAAAAATCAGCACAATTTTAGCGCTTCCTGAAAATGAAGAAAGCTGGAAAGATTTGAGTATTGTGTTTGCAACAGCAAGTGGTGATATTAGAAGAAACTCAATGGATCAATTTGTTGACATTAGATCAAGCGGTAAAATTGCCATGAAACTTGAAGATGGCGATGCCTTGGTAAATGTGGCTCTATGCGGCAGTAAAGATGATATTATGCTTTCAACTGCTAACGGAAAATGTATTCGTTTCCCTGTAGAAAAATTGCGCGTTTTCCAAAGCAGAAATTCTACTGGTGTTCGTGGAATTAAGCTTGATAAAGGTAACAAGGTTATCGCAATGTCAATTTTGACTCACACTGATTCTGATTCTGAAATTAAAGATAAATATTTAAAGATTGATCTTGAGAAGAGATTGCAGCTTAGAGAGGCTTTAATTTTCAACAAAAAATTACAAGAAAATCCAGCTACTGATTTATTAGAACAACCAAAAGAAATTCTAAAAATTAAAGGCGCTGAACTTCCTCAAGAAAAAATTGAAGAAATGGCGATTAATGAAGAATTTATTTTAACCATTACTGAAAATGGTTTTGGTAAAAGATCTTCAGCTTACGAATATCGCATCACTAACCGTGGTGGTTCGGGAATTACTAACATTATCACTTCTAAGAGAAATGGTAATGTGGTGGCAAGTTTCCCAATTGAAGGAAAAGATCAGGTTATGATTATTACTGATAAAGGAACTTTGATTAGAACTGAAGTTACATCTGTTAGAATTACCGGAAGAAACACTCAAGGTGTGACTTTGATTAAGACTAAAGATGAAGCGGTGGTTTCAGTTGCTAGAATTGCTCATACTGGGAATAAAGAAGTTGATGAGGCTGAGACTGGAGATGATGGAAGTGAGCAAGTTGAAGGTTCTGAGGTTGTGACAACGCAAGAATAAATATCGGTATGAATGTTAAGACTGGGCTACAAGCCCAGTCTTGCAGAATGTCTTTCACGAATAAGAAAAGAGTAAAAGTTTTAAATCTATTAACACCACAATAGCGCAAATATGATAAATAATTTAAATACCCAATTGGCGCTTTTTAAAGGCAAGAAAATTCGCAAAACTATTCATCAAAATGAATGGTGGTTTGTTGTTCAGGATGTAGTCATAGCTTTAATAGAGACTGTTGATGCAACTGATTACATTAAAAAAATGCGCAAACGAGATGATGAACTTTCCAAAGGGTGGGGACAATTTGTCACCCCCCTTTCAATTCAAACAGAAGGCGGGTTACAGCAAATTAATTGCGCCAATACCGAAGGCATCTTCCGCATAATTCAATCAATTCCATCACCAAAAGCTGAACCATTCAAACGCTGGTTAGCAAAAGTTGGATATGAAAGAGTTCAAGAAATTGAAAATCCTGAACTTGCCACAAAACGCACCAGAATGCTTTATAAACTTAAAGGTTATTCTGAAGATTGGATTGAAAAAAGAATGCGAGGAATTGCTATTCGTGAAGAATTAACTGATGAATGGCAAAAAAGAGGTGCCGATGAAAATAAAGATTATGAAATTTTAACTGCTGAAATTTCTAAGGCTACATTTGGCTTAACGCCTTCTGAATATAAGAATCACAAAGGTTTAAAAAGACAAAATCTTCGTGATCACATGGATGATTTTGAATTAATTTTTACCATGCTTGGCGAACGCTCTACTATTGAGATTCACAAAAATGAAAATTCTCGTGGAGTAAAAAAATTGAAGGAAGATTCTAAAATTGGTGGTGGAATTGCTGGAAATGCCAGAAAAGAGTTGGAGAAAAAATTAGGTAGATCGGTTGTTTCAAAGAAAAACTTTTTAATAAAGAACAAGAATGATAAAATTAAGAATTCCTAATGAATTAAGAAGATTTTTTAATAGCATGTTTCTTACTATAGCTATTTTATTTATCTTTTTTGTTATTTTGAATTTAAATGGTATTGATGGACAATATGACAAATTATTTTCGTTAATCAGCTCTATTGGATCAATTTTCATTGGATACGGAGCTTATCAAATTGCAAAAGAACAGAAGCTAAGTATTGAATTTAAAGTTTCCGAAGGGGAGAAAATTATTATTCGTAAAAATTACGAAGATATATTTTTGGGAATACAACTAATCTTTAATAATTATTCTAACCGAACAAATTTGCTGGCCGCAAAACTAAGCTTAGATAAGGCCGCTAACTATGCAGAGCTAAATCTTCCCAGAGAGATAGAGGACTACACTAAAGAATTATACAAAAATGCGTCAGCTCTTTATCAGGAACATTGTGCAATATTTACAATCGATGGATCTCTCAGAACAAATTGTACAGCAGAGAACTATAATATAATTTGGGAAAAACTTTGGAATACAAATCCCAATAAAGTTTACTCAGAATATTTAAAAATAAAAAAATAGATTAACAGGTTTTATTAAATGACTTACACAATCCAAGGAAAAAACAATCTTTACGAACTAGTTGTTGGCTGCGAAATTCATGCGCAAGTGGCTTCTAAATCTAAATTATTTTCGCGCTCTGCGACTGCTTTTGGGGCGCCGCAAAATAGTCAGGTTTCTTTTGTTGATGCTGCAATGCCCGGAATGTTGCCTGTGATTAATGAAGAATGCGTAAAACAAGCTGTGAAAACTGGCCTTGGAATTAATGCACAAATAAATCTTCGCTCAGTATTTGATCGTAAAAATTATTTTTATGCTGATTTGCCGCAAGGTTATCAAATTTCACAATTCCTTGACCCGATTGTTGGCGAAGGTGTGGTGGAAATTTTTAATGAAGATGGTGTGAAAAAAATTGTTGGCGTGGAAAGAATTCATCTTGAGCAAGATGCTGGAAAGTCAATTCATGATCAAAGCCCTACTCTAACTTTAATCGATTTGAACCGCTCTGGCGTTGCCTTAATGGAAATTGTTTCTAAGCCAGATATTAGCAGCCCTTTTGAAGCTTGCGAATATGTTAAAAAAATTCGCTCAATTGTGCGCGCTTTAGAAACTTGCGATGGCGATATGGAAAAAGGTAATTTGCGCTGTGATGCCAATGTTTCTGTGCGTTTGGTTGGAGCAAAAAAATTAGGCACGCGTTGCGAAATTAAAAATCTCAATTCAATTCGTAATATCTCGCGCGCTATCGAATTTGAAGCTGCCAGACAAGTTGAAATTCTAGAAAATGGTGGATCGATTGATCAAGAAACTCGTCTTTTTGATGCGCTAAATGGCGAAACCAGAACTATGAGAAGCAAAGAAGATGCGATGGATTATCGCTATTTTCCAGACCCTGATTTACCGCCATTAGTTTTGACACAAGAATTTGTGGATGAGATTAAAAAAACTTTACCAGAGCTTCCAGATGCTAAGAAAGTGCGCTATATGAGCGAGTTTGGAATTCCTGAATATGATGCTGGAGTTCTAACAATTGATACTGAAATTTCTGCTTATTTTGAACAATTAATCAAAAAACATGATGCCAAAATTTCTATAACTTGGCTTACAGTTGAGCTTCTTGGTCGCATGAATAAATTGGGAATTAATTTTGAAAATTTAAAAGTTGATGCGGCTAAGTTAATTGGTCTTCTTGACTTGATGAAAGATGGCACAATTTCAGGAAAAATTGCTAAAGATGTTTTAGATATAATGATTGAGACTGGCGAAGATGCCGCAAAAATTGTTGATTATAAAGGCTTGAAGCAAGTTTCTGATACTGGTGCGATTGAGAAAATTATTGATAAGGTTATTGCAGAAAATCAGCCTTCAGTTCTGGAATATAGATCAGGGAAAGACCGTCTTTTTGGGTTTTTTGTTGGTCAGGTTATGAAAGAGTCTAAGGGACAAGCTAATCCTTCTGTGGTTAATGAGATTTTGAAGAAGAAGTTGACAGAGTAATTCAGTCGTCTCTAAATAGTTCATCCTGAAATACCCCTTAACCCCAATAAACACTTGACTCCAAACCAGTTTTAACCTAAATTTATTTGCAAGAAATCATGAGTTTTACCTCACAAATCCAGCAAATAAATTTAGTAA
>Ga0214919_10007559_pt1 | contig 14612 bp, 15 predicted proteins | sample LL1503_MetaG_FD_177994 | JGI IMG/M metagenome (GOLD analysis project Ga0214919, IMG submission 177994) | Freshwater microbial communities from Lake Lanier, Atlanta, Georgia, United States - LL-1503 | ecosystem: Environmental > Aquatic > Freshwater > Lake | place: USA: Georgia | collected... | reverse complement strand
AGCGCCGGTGGCGGCAAGAGCACGGTGGGTGTGCCTGCGCCGGCTTCGGTGCCTGAGTTTTTGGTCAAAGTGATTGGCGAAAAATACAAGCTCGATTTGAACAGTGCGCCCTACCGGGGCAGCGCCCCTATGATGGCCGACATGCTGGGCAACCAGATCGCCGCCGGTGTCGCCTCGGTGCCCGATTTCATCGAAAACCACAAAGCCGGCAAAGTGCGTATTGTTGCTGTGCTGGGTGCCAACCGCCAGGCGGTCTTGCCGGATGTGCCCACCTTCGCCGAACTGGGGCTGGCCGGGTTTGAGGATGTTCCGTACTACGGATTTTTCGCCCCGGCAGGTACGCCCAAAGCCGCCCTAGACCGCTTCTCGGATGCGCTCACCAAAGTGTTAGCCATGCCCGAAGTGCGCGATCCGCTTACCGCCATGGGTCTGACGGTGGGCTTTATGTCCTCTGCTCAATTGGCAAGCCGCGAACAGGCTTACGCGCAGACTTGGGCGCGCATCATCAAACAAAGCGGTTTTCAGGCGCAGTGAACTTGCTAGGACATATGGGTGGTACGCGGGCAAGGCCCACTGTGCAGCGGGCGCTGGGCCCTTGTTTTGGCGCGCAGTTGGTGTGCGCGCTGCGCAGCTGCAAAGCCTTTAATCTTTGATGCCCTTGGGCACTGCGCTGCGTATCAGCAGCGCGGCAAAAAACTGGACTGTTTTTTGATCGCAGCTGACGCCGTGCGGCAAGTGCACGTTCATGGCAAAGCCGTCAAAGGCCATCAAAGCGACTGCCGCCATGCTGGCGGCCTCGCGGTCACTTACGGGGGTGCACGATTGCATCCAGCGCGCCACCCGGTTTTGAAATAAGAGGCGCAGCCGCGGGCTGTAGTCTTCCGAGCCGGCGCTGGTAGACACCGCCTGCATCACATTGTTGGCAAAGCCGTTGCTGGCGCGTGGCAGGTCGCGCCATAGCGCCAACAAAATACGTTCCATGCGCTTGTGCGGGTCTTTGATCCGCCGGATGGAGGATTCGAATTTATCCAGACAGTCCTGCAACCAGGGCTCATACAGCGTAAAAAGAATATCGATTTTGGAGCGGAAGTAGCTATACACATTGGCCGTAGAAAAACCGGCGCGCCGCGCAATGGCCGGAATCGTGGTGTCGCTATAGCCTTGCTCGCTGAACAAAGCGAAAGCCGCTTGCAAAATCGCATGTCGGACTTCTTCTTTTTTTACCTGCGCCATCGGGTATTCCTTGCTTTGATGCGACCTGTGCCAAGCGCAAGGGCCAGCGCGCGCCTGCTTTGTGGCAACGCAGGCAAGAGTATTTAGTCCCGCACAGCGCCTACGCGATAGTACTGCGCAGCGCAGGAAATAGCTTGCTGCGCTGCACCAAAAAATTTTTCAAAAACATATGGTATTCGCTATTGACACCTGCGGAACATGTTCATAGACTGGATTGAAGCCATCCGCTGGAGCCGGCATCGAGCCCTGGTTTTTCGTGACTATCAAAGGAATTTGTATGCAATCGGCCGTTCGCACCCCCTTGGTAAATCCCGGCAAGCTGACCTATTTGTTTCGCAAGCAGTTTGAACTGTGCAAGGTCGGCCCCGGCCAGACCGTGGCTGTCGTCAGCGACCTGGGCACTCGGCCTGAATACATCCAGGCCGCTTTTGCCGCCGCCGAGGAAATGGGCTTTGATATCTACGAGATGCGCGTGAACATGATTCCCGGCTGGACCAAGGTGGGCGTTCCCACCATTGGCCAGTGCAAGGGCACGCTAGAGGCGCTGATGGTCGCCGACATGATTTTGATCTTTCATATTCCCTTGTTCGCTGCCTGGTTGAAAAAGGTCATGAACAACGGCGTACGCGTGCAAATGGTGATTGATTCGCCGGACGATTTGTTCAATTTGCAGTCGCCACCCGGCCTGAAAGACGCCATCATGTATGCCCACGGGGTGTATGAAAAAACCCAGCAGGTGCATGTGACCAGCAAAGCCGGTACCGACTTGCGCTACAGCCGGGGCGAATACCCGGTGATGAGCCAATATGGCTTTGCCGACGAACCGGGCCACTTTGACCATTGGGGCGTAGGCCTGATTCACACCTTCCCCAACGAGGGCAGCGCCAACGGGCGCGTAGTCATCATGCCGGGCGACATCATCATCTTGCCTTACTGCCGCTATGTGCAAGACCCGATCCACCTGGAAATCGAAAACGGCCACGTCACCAAAATCGAGGGTGGTCTTGACGCCATGCTCATGCGCGACTGGTTGGACGAAGGCATAACCGGGCCGGAGGACATGGACCCGTTTGCGGTCTCGCATCTGGGCTGGGGCATGAACCCGCAATGCCGCTGGGACAACATCGCGCTCAATGGCGATATCCCCGAACACAACCGCGCTGGCGCGCGCAGCTTCCCCGGCAACTTTTTGTTCTCTACCGGCCCCAACAGCCAGGGCGGCGGCAAACGCACCACGCGCGGCCATTACGACGTGCCTATGCGCCATTGCACGATTGCGCTTGACGGCAAAGTGGTGGTCGATGAGGGCCGGTTGATAGACCCCAAGATGATCGTCCCGCGTGTGCAGCGCTGAGTCCGCTCTACCACTTTAAGCCCTAAGTTCCAAATGCTCATTGAAGGCCAATTTGACGTTGACGCGCCGCCGCAAGTGGTGCTACAGCACTTGTTCGATGTGCGCTTGATGGCCTCGTGCCTGCCTGGCTGCGAAAGCTTGCAGCCGGTGGACGACAAGCGCTACCGTACGGTGATTCAAATCGGGCTGGCCAGCATCAAAGCTAGGTTCGAGCTGGAGGTGGAAATCACCCGGCAGGAAGCCAATAGCATTTGGGCCGTAACGCGCGGTGAAGAGGGTGGCCGCGCCAGCATGCTGCAGGCCGAAAGTCAAATTACCTTGCAGCCGCAGGGCGCGGGCACCCAAGTGCATTACCAGTCCGAGGTGTCGGTCACCGGCAGGCTGGGGCGCTTTGCGCTGGGCATGATGCGCAAGCAAGCGCAAAACCTGGGCGAGCAGTTTGCCCGTAATTTGCAAAAGGCTTTGCAGTCCTTGACGGACACTAAAGACCTGGTGCAAGACCTACCTGCTACTTCCTAGGAACGCGTATGTTGCAAGGCTTTTTTCTCCCTGAAACTGTGGACCAGGCCACCGCATTGCTGGCCCGGGACCCCGAGGCCAAACTCATGGCTGGGGGTGCAACCTTGGTCGCCATGCTCAATGCCCGGGTTATCGAACCGGCAGCGCTCATCAGCTTGTCGGCGATCTCTGAAATCCAGGGCATTTCGGTATTGCCCGATGGCCGCATCCGCATTGGCGCGTTTACCCGCCACCGCGAAACCGCGCAGTGCACCTTGCACTTGGGCGCTGCTGCGGTGTTGCGCCATGCTGCATCCCAAATTGCCAATGCAACGGTGCGCAATATGGGCACCATCGGGGGCTCTATCTCGTTTGCCGACCCTGGCTTGGACTATCCGCCCGCCTTGGTTGCCGCCCAGGCTGAGGTGGAGATCGCAGGCAGTGGTGTTCGCCGCGTAGTTGCGGCTCAAGATTTCTTTCAGGACTGGTACCTCACCGCGCTGGAGCCTGGCGAAATGGTCACCGCTGTGCTGCTGCCGGCACCGCAAGCGGGCGCCCATGGTGTCTATATCAAGCATGCGCGCGTCGCTGGCGACTACGCCATTGCCTCGGTCGCGGCCTGTGTGTCAGGCCAGGGCCACATCCGTGTGACCGTAGGTGCCTGCGGGCCAGTGCCCATTCGCGATGACGAGGCCGACGCGCTGCTCAGCGAAGACGACAGCGACAGCGCGCTGGCGCGTGCAGGTGCCCTCTTGCAGGCGCGTGCCGATCCTTTGGATGATGTGCGTGGCAGCGCCCACTACCGACGTGCCCTGATACCCCGCTTACTGCTGCGTGCTGTGCGGCAATTGGCACTGCCAACCGGAGCTATGCAATGAGTGCGCCGCGTCAAACCTTGCAACTGCAAGTCAATGGTGCCGAGGCTGAGGTGCGCGTCGGCCTACACGACAGCTTGCTCACCGTGCTGCGCGACCAATTGCAGTTGACCGCTGCCAAGCGCGGTTGCAACCAGGGCGTGTGCGGTGCCTGCACCGTGGTGCGCGACGGCTATCCGGTGCGCGCCTGCCTCAGTTTGGCGCACGGTTGCACCCATGCCGATATTGAAACCCTGGAAGGGCTCAACCAACAAGTGGCCATGCAGGCATTGCAAAAAGCATTCGCTGCCGAGTCTGCGTTTCAATGCGGCTTTTGCACGCCGGGTATGTTGATCAGCGCCCACGCTTTGTTGTTGCACAACCCCAGCCCCGATGCCGATCAGGTGCGCGCAGCCCTGTCGGGCAATCTGTGCCGCTGCACCGGCTACGCGCCTATCGTGGCGGCCGTGCTGCAAGCGGCCGCGCACTTGCGCGCACAGGAGCTTGCACCATGAACACCGCAAACAAGCAATTCGATGCGCTGCCCGAGGGCGCAGTGGGGCAGTCGGTCGCCCCGCTTGAAAGTGACGAAAAACTCACCGGCCAGGCCCAGTACATCGCCGATATGTACCGGCCCGGCATGCTGCACGGCGCACTATTACAAAGCCCGCATGCACATGCACTGATCGAGGGCTATGACCTGAGCGCTGCCCAAGCCCTGCCCGGCGTGCGCGCCATTGTTACTGGCATGGACCTGGACCCGGGCCACCGCATGGGCGCCTTCATCAAAGACGAGCCAGCCATGGCCTTGGGCAAGGTACGCTACTGCGGCGAAATCGTAGCGGCAGTGGCGGCTGATACCGAAGCCATTGCGCGCCAGGCTGCGCGGCTCATCAAGGTGTTTTATAAGGTGCTACCTGCTGCGCTGGACCCAGCCGCCGCCTTGCAGGAAGGCGCGCCGCTGGTACACGAGAACACCGACAGCTACACCAAAGTATTTGATGCCGGTACGCAAGGCAATCTGTGTTCGCGCACCTCTATGCGCGAAGGCGATGTGGAATCGGCCTGGGCCCAGTGCGATGTGGTGGTGGAACAGGTGTACCACACGCCCGGACAGGCGCATGTGTCGCTAGAGCCCTGCGGCGCATTGGCCGAGATCGATGCGGCCGGGCGCATCACGCTGTGGTCGGCCAACCAATCGGTGTTTCGGGTGCAGGCCAATGTGTGCGAGGCGCTGGGTCTGCCCATGACCAAATTGCGCTGCCTCACGCCACGCATAGGCGCAGGCTTTGGCAACAAAATGGAAGCGCATGTACAGCCCGTGGTGGTGCTGCTGGCGATGAAGGCGCGCAAGCCGGTCAAGCTCATCTTAAGCCGCGAAGAAGACTTCGAAACCGTGCGTGCACGCCATCCGGCCACCATCCGCATGAAGACCGGCGCACGCCGCGACGGCACGCTGATCGCCCGCGAAACCGAGTTGCTGCTGGACGGCGGCGCCTACGGTGACGACAGCCCCGGCGTGCTGGGCTACGCCTTGCTGATGAACTGTGGCCCCTACAACATTGCCCATGTGCATGCGCATGGCCGCGTGGCCTATACCCACAAGATGCGCTTTGGCGCGTTTCGCGGCTTTGGCGTGCCGCAGGTCACGTTTGCCTCCGAGCAGCAAATCGACGCGATTGCGCGCGAGCTGGGTATGGACGCTTTTGCCATCCGCCGCCTGAACATGAAGCGTGACGGCGACCGCTGGCTGGGCGGGCAATCGATTTTTTCGAATGGCCTGGCGCAGTGCCTGGATGCCGTGGAGCAAGGCAGCGGCTGGAAGCAGCGACCGGCGCAAGCGGATACACAATCGGCAACTTCGGAAACGCGTACCGGCATGGGGCTGGCCATCTCGGCGCATATCAGCGGCTTGCTGGCGACCGGCGCCATTGTGCGCATGCTGGAAGACGGCACGCTGCTGCTCAATACCGGCGCGGTGGACATCGGCCAAGGCAGCAATACCGCACTGGCCCAAATGTGCGCGCAGGCGCTGCAAGTGCCCATGGACCGGGTGGCCATTGCCAGCCCGGACACCGACGGCTCACCCTACAACTGGGGCACCACCGCCAGCCGGGTGACCTATATGACCGGGCGCTCGGTTGTCGCCGCTGCCGGGGAAGTGGAAAAGCAAATTAAAAAATACGCCGGTGCAATGATGGAATGCGCACCCGAAGACATCGAGCTGCGCCAAGGCGGCAGCGTGGGCATCAAAGGCGTGGCCGCAGCCAGCCTGAGCTTTGCCCAGGTATCGGGCTATGCGCATTGGGCTGCGGGCGGCCCCATCATCGGCAGCAATAGCTGGGTGTTTGACCAAAAAACCGTGGACCCCAAACGCGCGGTCGTATTGGGCCTGCCCTTTGCCAATATCGGTGTGTTTAGTTTTGTGGCGCAGGTGGTCGAGGTCGAGGTGGATACGCTGAGCGGCAAAGTGCGTGTGCCACGCGCCTGGACGGCTGCGGACGTGGGGCGCGCCATCAATCCGGCCATGGTGCGTGGCCAGATCGAAGGGGCGCTGGTGCAAGGCATCGGCTATGCACTCACCGAAGAGCTGGTGTGGGACGGCCCGCGCCTGGCCAACCCCAGCCTCATGGATTACAAAATCCCCACCATGGCAGAGGTGCCGCTATCGCACGCCATCTATATCGTCGAAACGCAGGAACCCACCGGGCCGTACGGCGCGAAGAGCGTGGGCGAATTGGGTATCAATGCCGTGGCCGCCGCCGTGGCCAACGGCATCGTTGAAGCCACCGGTGCCCGCCTGACCCAGCTTCCTTTAAGCGCCGAACGGGTGTACCAGGCGCTCTACCCGCAGGACTTTGCGTGAGCCTCGCGGACCACTACCCGGCCCAAGAGCCTATGTCGCCCCTGGGCGCGGCCTACCAGCAAAAAATACTTGCGCTTGGCGAGGGTCTGCGCGGCCACAGCCATGCTTACGGACCTGGCCCCAACCAAACGCTGGAAGTCTTTCCCAGCGCATCCCCCAGCGACGCGGTACTGGTTTTTTTCCATGGCGGCGGTTGGACCAATGGCTACAAAGAATGGATGTACTTCATGGCCCCCGCCTTGCAGGCGGAGGGCATTCATTTCGTTAGCGCTAGCTACCGCCTGGCACCAGCGCATGTGTTTCCTGTTGGCATGGACGATTGCGCCGACGCGCTGGCCTATGTGTTGCAAGGCCAACTTGGCCTGCCGATATCTGGCGGCGCATCGGCGCGCGTGTTTGTGGGCGGGCACTCGGGTGGCGGGCATTACGCCGCGCTGCTAGCGGTCACCTCTGCCTGGCGCAGCGCGCGCGGCCTGGCCGCGCAGCCCTTGGCCGGTTGCCTGCCGGTGTCGGGCGTGTACCTACTAGGCGCGGGCAGTGGCCTGTCGCAACGCCCGCGATTTCTCGGGTCAGCCGTGGACGCTGCGCATGATGCGCAAGTGGACCGCAGCGCATCGCCCCTGCATCTTATCGAGCCCGCCGCCTGCCCGCCGTTTTTCATGGCCCATGGTGAGCGCGATTTTCCGCACCTTATCGCCCAGGCCGCGCAGATGCGCGCTGCGCTGCAAGCCGCGGGTGTGCCAACCGAGTTAGAAATTCTCGAAGCATGTGACCACTTCGAGACCAGCGTCGCCTGCGGCGATGCCACCCGCCCTTGGGTGGCACGTGCAGCGGCATGGATGCGCGGTCCTGGTTGTTCAACTTTTTCCTAAAGCACTGGAGTAATGAGATGAAATTTTCTTTTTCACACCGCCGAGCCTTTGTCGGCGGTATCACGGCCGCATTGCTCGCATTGACGGCGGGCATGGCCTCGGCGCAGGCGGACAAACCTTTGCGCATTGGCTTTTCGATGGCGCGCACCGGCATGCTGGCCAACGCCACGCCTTCGCAAATGAACACCTATGAACTTTGGCGCGAACAGACCAATGCCAAAGGCGGTATGGATGTCGGCGGCGTGCGGCGCAAAGTCGAGTTCGTGGTGTTTGACGACCAGTCCAAGCCGGAACAAGCGGTGCGTATTTATGAAAAGCTGATTACCGACGACAAGGTCGATTTGTTGCTCGCGCCCTGGGGCACGCCCTTCCACCTGGCGATTGCCCCAGTGCTTGAAAAGTTTAAATTCCCGATGGTTGGTAATACCGCGGCCTCGGTAGCATTGCGCCAAGTCAAGCCAGGCTACATCTGGTTCCCCACCTCAGCGATTCCTGACCGCATCGGTGCCGAGCTGACCGCGATGCTGAAAACGCAAAACGTCAAATCGGTGGCGGTGCTCTCCAACGTGCTGCCGTTTACCAAAGAGATCAAAAACTTCCTCGAGCCCGAGCTGAAAAAAGCTGGCATCGAGATCAAGGTGTCTACCGAGTACCCGCCAGACATTGCCGACATGACGTCTACGCTGACCCAGATCAAGCAAGCCAATGTGGATGCGGTGCTGGCCCTGGCCTACCCTGGTGACTCGGTGCTCTATGCCAAGCAGGCCAAAGAGTTGGGCCTGAACCAGCCCTTCCAATTTGTCGCTATTGGACCGAGCGATGCCTTTTTCCCCAAAGCCGTCGGTGCCGCCTCGGCGGAAGGTGTGGTGACGATTGCGCACTGGTCGCCGCGCGCCGAGTGGAAAGGTTCGCAAGCCTTTTATGACGCCTACGTGAAGAAGTTTGGCGAAGACCCGGACTACCTCAATTCCGCCCTGGCCTGGATGTCTTTGGAAATTCTGGAGACCACCGTGGCCAAGACCGGCCTGGACAAGGGAAAAATGCGCGACATGATCAGCAGCACCACCTTTGACACTATCAACGGCAAAGTCAAGTTTGAAGGCGTGCAAAACGTGATCACACCGACGGCCTTTGTACAAACCCAAAAGGGCAAACTGCAACTGGTCTGGCCAGCGTCCATGGCCAGTTCGAAGTTCGAAGCCAAAAAGGGCTGGTAATCGCAACATGACGGTGCTCGAAACCCTGCTTTCGGGCCAGTTGTTGTTTGCAGCCCTGGTGACCGGTTCGCTCTATGCCTTGATTGCGCTGGGGCTGAACCTGGTCTACGGCACCATGCGCTTGCTCAACGTGGCGCATGGTGAAGTCGTGATGCTCGGGGCCTATGCCGCGTACTGGGCCTTTACCGCATGGGACCTCTCGCCCCTGCTGGTAGCGCCGGTGGTGGCCGCTGCCGGGGGCTTATTGGGCTATGCGCTGTACCGGGGTATTTTCAAAAGCTTGCTAGCCGATAGCAGCGCTGCCCAAGTGCAACGCATGGAGAGCAATTCGCTGCTGCTTTTTTTCGGCTTGTCGATTGTTTTGCAAAACGCGGCGGCCTTGGTATTCACGCCCAACAACCGGGCTTACAACTACTTGGGCACGGTGTACCACCTGGGCTCGGTGTCCATGACGGGTAACCGCCTGGCGGCCCTCTGTGTGGCCGGCACTTGCTGCCTGTTGGTGGCCCTATTTTTAGGCCGCAGTGTGTTTGGCCTGGCCACGCGCGCTGTCATCGAGCGGCGCGAGGCGGCCTTTATTGTGGGCGTCAACGTGGACCGCGTGCAGTGGCTGAGCTTTGTGCTGGGCTTTGCGTCTGCGGCGCTGGCTGGCGTGCTGGTATCCATGCTCGGACAGTTCTCGCCCTTTTCGGGTTTCCCTTACACGATTGCCGGTTTTATCGTCATCATCTTGGGCGGGCTGGGCAATGCCATGGCTGGTTTGCTAGCCGCTTTGCTGCTGGGTGTGATCGAAACCTATGGCGTGGCGCTGACTTCGGCCAATATGCGCTCCATGCTTTTGTATGGCGCTTTTGTGGCGGCCTTGCTGCTCTTTCCTAACGGTGTGTTTGCGCGCCGCGCTGCGGCCCGCTAGCCCCATGCGCGATTTGTTCCCCAACCGCTGGTGGACGGCTGTGTGGCTGTCTTGCCTGGTGCTGCTAGCTGTATTGCCTTTTTTCGCGAATGATTATGTGGTGGGTATCGGCCTGAGTGTGTTGATGTGGCTAGCCCTGACCCAAAGCTGGTGCTTGCTGTCCAAAATGACGGGTTATGTATCGCTGGGGCATGTGGTGTTTTATGGTCTGGGTGCTTACCTGGTGGTCATTACCTGGCAGCAGATTCCCTTGCCCCTGGCCATCGTTGGTGCCGGTGTGCTGGCTGCACTATTGGCGGCGCTGGTAGGCCTGCCGGTGTTGCGGGTGCGTGGGCCTTACTTTGTAATTCTGACGTTTGGTTTGGCTGAACTGGTGAAGTACACCATCACCTGGGCCGAATCGGCCAGTGGCATGGCCAGCCGCATTTTGTTCGGCGCGCCGGATTTACAGGTGATCTATTTCTCCATGTTTGCGCTGGCCGTCATGGCGGTGGCCATGCTCACTTGGGTGGGCAGTTCGCGCTTCGGCCATGGCCTGCGTTCCTTGCGCGAAAACGAGGAAGCCGCCGAAACCCTGGGCGTGCCGGTGGTGCGCTACAAGCTGATTGCCTTTGTGCTGGGCGCAGCCATACCGGGCATGGTCGGTGGCGTGATGGCGCTGCGCTCTACCTACTTTGTGGTCGGCCAGGTGTTTGACCCGATGATTTCTGTCACCGTTATCGCTATGGCTATTTTGGGCGGTGGCGACAACGCCCGCGGCCCTTTGCTGGGGGTTCTGTTCTTATCGCTTTTGTCTGAACTCTTGTGGGCTAACGCGCCTTTGCTGTACATGGTGATTTTGGGCCTGGTGCTGATCGTGTTTGTGCTGGTTTTGCCGCAGGGGATCATGGGTTTGTTGGAGGGCAAAAAAGCTCCAGACAACCAGTTGCCGAATGATGCAGCGCAAGCATCCCCCAAGCAAGGCGGGACACCATGAGTGCCTTGTTGCAAATTCAGGGAGTAGGCAAGCGCTTTGGCGGCTTGCAGGCGCTCGAGCAAGTGTCATTCGAGGTGCAAGCGGGGCAGATTGTGGGCGTGATGGGCGCCAATGGCGCGGGCAAAACCACCTTGTTTGCCCTGATTGCCGGTAACACCGCGCCGAGCACCGGTAGCATTCACTTTGGCGGGCGCAGCCTGGCCGGACTACGTGCCGACCAGATCTGCCGCTTGGGCATTGCGCGTACCTTTCAAATTGTTAAGCCCTTTCCCATGCTCACCGTGCTGGAAAACTTGCGCACCGCCGCGCTATTTGGCAAAGCACAAGCGCCCGATATGGCCAGCGCCGATAAAGCGGCTTGGCAAGTGCTGGAAGAAGTGGGCCTGGCGCCCATGGCCTTGCAGCCCGCCCACACGCTGACCCTCTCGGGCCAAAAGCGCCTGGAAATTGCGCGCGCGGTGGCGACCGGTGCGCAACTCGTGCTGCTAGATGAAGTGATGGCCGGCCTGACGCCCACCGAAGTGGCGCAGATGCTGCAAACCTTGCGCGCGCTGCACACCACACGTGGGCTGACGCTGCTGGTGATCGAACACGTGATGCGCGCCTTGATGGAATTGTGCGAACACATTGTGGTGCTACACCACGGCAGCCTGATCGCCCGGGGCACGCCTGCGCACATTGCGCAGGACCCGCAAGTACATGCCGCCTATTTCGGAGATAGCCCATGAGCGTGGAGTCCATGCTCCAGGTCGAAGACCTGGCTGGCGGTTATGGCGATACCGCCATACTGCATGGCGTGGATTTGCAAGTGCCCAGCGGCGGCGCCACGGCTTTGCTGGGGGGCAACGGCGCGGGCAAGACCACGCTCATGAAAACGCTGGCCGGCCTCTTGCCGGTGCGCCGTGGGCGTATCCGGTTTTTGGGTGAAGACATCAGCCGCCTCGATTGCGACAAGCGGGTGCTGGCCGGGCTGGTGCTGGTGCCCGAGGGGCGCATGGTTTTCCCTAGCCTGACGGTGCAAGAAAACTTGCGCTTGGGCGCGATTAACCCGCGCGCCCGCGTGCACTGGCACAGCACGCTGGAGCATGTCTACCATGTCTTTCCGCGCTTGTTGGAGCGCCATACGCAGCACGCCGTCACGCTATCGGGCGGCGAGCAGCAAATGCTGGCGATTGGCCGGGGCATGATGGCCATGCCGCGCCTGATGTTGCTCGACGAACCGACTTTGGGTTTGTCACCCCTTATGGCACAGCATATTTTTGGCCTGGTACAAACCATGGCAGAAGGCGGATTGACGCTGCTCTTGGCCGAGCAAGATGTGCGCAAAGCGCTGCAGGCCTCCAACCATGCGTATGTGCTGGAAAACGGGCGCGTGGTGATACAAGGTGGGGCTATCGAAGTGGCCTCTGACCCGCGCGTGCAGTCGGCCTATTTAGGTTTGTAGATACGGGTGCAGCCGGTGCGCCAGGTTTCCATCAGCAAGGACAGACATTGTGAATACCCCACCCTATCGCATTCCTGGTAAACCTTCGCTCGCACTCGATCTGGCCGGTAGCGGCCCGCTGGTCTTGTGCATGCACGGCATAGGCGGCAACCGCAGTAATTGGCGCGCGCAGCGCGAGGCTTTTTCCCACGACTTTGCATTTGCCGCCTGGGACGCGCGCGGCTACGGGGATAGCGAGGATTACGAAGGCCCACTTGCGTTTGATGATTTTGTGCATGACGTGCTGCGGGTGCTCGATCACTTTGGCGTCGCCCGCGCGCATCTGGTGGGTTTGTCCATGGGCGGGCGCATCGCCATGCGCACCGCTTTGCTGCACCCAGACCGGGTTGCAACGCTCACGCTGGTGGACACGCACGAAGGATTTGAAGCCTTCAGCCCCGCGCAGCGCCAGGCTTTTGTCGACAGCCGCCGCGCGCCCTTGCTGGCGGGCAAAGCGCCACGCGATATTGCCGAGCCGGTGGCCCGCAGCCTGGTCAGCCCCGGCGCCAAGCCCGAACATTTGCAGCAACTGATAGACAGTATTGCTGCGCTGCATAAAGACTCGTACATCAAATCTTTGGAAGCGACGGTAGCGCAGGTCACGCTGGGCGATATCTCCGCCATCCGCGCGCCAGTGCATTTTGTGGTGGGGGAGCAAGACACGCTGACGCCCGTGGCCATGCACCATGAGATGGCCGCAAAAATCGGGCATGCGCCGGTCAGCGTCCTGCCCGACGCGGGGCACTTAAGCAATATCGAAAACGCTCCTGCGTTTAACCGGGCGGCGCTCGATTGGTTGGTGCCGCGTGCCGGGCTGGGTGGCACGCCCAGTCAATGGCCTGCCGGTTGACCGCAGGTAATTAAAGCGGATCTAAAAACCCGCGCCTAGCAGCGCATCGTCTGCAAGCACCACCGCCTGCCCGTGCGGCGTAGCCCTGGCGGCGCTGTCCCATGCGGCTTGCACTTGTTCCAGTTGCGCCCTACTGGCCGCGCCTTTTTGCACCGTCAGGGCTTCCAGCGCGGCCAGCCAGTGGCGGTAATAGGTTTCGCCGGTATCGGGGTCGCCGGCAAGCTCCGCGGCTTTGATTTGCTGGGACAACTCTGCGGCCCACTCGGGCCAGCTAAACAGGCCGCGCGCATGCGCATCAATGGCCAGCGCAAAGGCCTGCGCCTCCCAGGGCTCGCGAAACACCGGGCCCTCGGCGTCGCAGGGCAGGGCGGGCACCAGGGCCAGCATCTCAGGCGGCGCGCTCATGCGGCGGCCTCCAGCAAATAAGGTTCCCAGCAATCGACCAGCACCTCTAGCGTCGGGTCGGCATCTGCGCCCCACAACTCGGTGCCGCCAAAGCGCACGCCATAGCACCACGCGGGTTGCTCGCCTTGGCCATGCGCGTGCGTATCCGGGAAAACAAAAGCGCCGTGCACGGCTACTACTTCGCCCGTCTTGCCGCGCGCGTAACGTGGCAGGCGGGTATGTGTGGCCGGGTGCATCACCCGGGTGCGCACGACATCCCCCACCGCAAAGCGCGCGGGCTGGCTCACTTTGCGGTCATACGGGCTGCCCGCAGCCAGCGCGGCTTGTGTTTGCGCTTTTGTCGCAGCCGGTTTTTTGGTGGGCACTGGCGGCAACAGCATCTGCGCTTGTTGCACTTCCTGCTTGGTCACCATGCCGCGCGCGTCTAGCATATTGGCCAAGGCACGGGTCCATATCTCGTAATAAGACACACCCAAATACACATGCGGTGGCAGCGACTCGCGGGCATGTCGGCCCATGTCCAGATTCCACTCGCCTAATGCGGCGCTGGCCAGCGTAATCGCCAGTGCGCGCTTTTCCCATTCGCCATGAAACACCGGCTCCTCGGCTTCCGGGCACACCGGGCCGAAACCCATCATGCCGCCCAGGTCTTGCGGGCCGTTCATGCGTTCGCTCCGTTGGTGTCGGTAGCGCCTGTGGCACCTGTTGTGTGCGTTTGCGTGGCCCCGTGCGCGGGCGACGTAACCGCCTTGGCCAAGCCCGTGCCTATCATGCTATCGCGCGTTACCAACTCGGCTAATTGGGCCTCGCTCCAGCCCTCGGTACCCGCTGGTCGCTGGGGTAAAACCAGGTAGCGCATTTCTGCGGTGGAGTCCCATACGCGCACGGTTTTGTCCGAGGGCAGCGCCACGCCAAAGTCGGCCAGCACCGCGCGCGGCTCCAGCACTGCGCGCGAGCGGTAGGGCGCAGATTTGTACCAAACCGGCGGCAGGCCCAGCACCGGCCAGGGGTAGCAAGAACACAGCGTACACACCACCATGTTGTGTACGCCCTCGGTGTTTTCCACCACTTGCAAATGCTCGCCTTGTCGG
>Ga0214919_10007558_pt1 | contig 14612 bp, 19 predicted proteins | sample LL1503_MetaG_FD_177994 | JGI IMG/M metagenome (GOLD analysis project Ga0214919, IMG submission 177994) | Freshwater microbial communities from Lake Lanier, Atlanta, Georgia, United States - LL-1503 | ecosystem: Environmental > Aquatic > Freshwater > Lake | place: USA: Georgia | collected... | reverse complement strand
ATTTCCATATGCAGCTTTGAGTTTTGCGCGAGTTAGCTCAAAACCATCCACAGCGCACGGACCATATGAAGTCCACACGACATTGTTGAGAATTCCAAAAATTCCATCAAGGTTTAGGCCATGTGGTTTTACAAGGCGGTGTGAGAGTAAATGGAGTCGAAGATATGCATCACTTACATTCGCTGGAGCTTTATCTAAACCAATCTCAATACTTACAAGTTCTTTTGAAACTCCGCGAATCGCATCAATGCCAACTAGCGCTTGTAGATCGGATGGAACTGCAGAAAGGCCACCAAGAGTTGGTAGCGGAAACCATGTATCGAGAACGACTCCACCGGCGATTGTCGCTATTCCGTGGCCTGATGCTTGCATACTCATAAGCCAAGCCTAACCCCTATTCTTCTTCTCATGCGTATCGCCGTCTTTTGCTCCTCATCACCGACTATCGATAATAAATATGTCGAGCTGGCATATGAACTGGGTTCGGCCATTGGTGAAAAGAATTGGGAACTCGTCACAGGTGGCGGTCATATTTCAATGATGGGCGCAGTGGCGCGCGGTGCTAGAGAGAAGTCAGGAAAGACCATTGGCGTAATTCCACAAGCGCTAGTCGATATTGAATTTGCGGATCACGATAGCGATGAATTACATATCGTCGAAACAATGGGTGAGCGAAAGGCAATGATTACAGATATTTCAGAAGCCTTTATAACCTTGCCAGGTGGGGCGGGAACTCTTGAAGAATTCTTTGAAATTTGGGTTGGCCGATATTTGAAATTTCATAATAAGCCAGTAATTATCTTAGATCCTTTTGGCTTGTACTCACCGTTACATGAATTGATTAATCATCTTGAATCTGAAAACTTTATAAAACCAGGAATGCGCGAACTCGTAACATGGTGCACAACTGTTGAGCAAGCTATTGCAGCGTGTGCATAGATGAATAACTCACTAGCCATTACCGTCAAACTTCCCGTCTCAATCGATACAGCATGGGCTGCAATTCAAGATTGGGAATCTCAAAGTAATTGGATGTTGCTCACTAAAGTCTGGGTCACATCGCAAATCAGAGAAGGTATCGGTACGGAAATTGAAGCATTCACCGGACTTATTCCGAGTAAGAAATTTTTTGGGATAATGGATTCAATGCGCGTTACGCAATGGAATCCGCCACACTCTTGTGAAGTTTTGCATACAGGAAAAATAATTAAGGGCACCGGTCTATTTCGACTTGAAGAGATCAATGAGAAAGAAACATTTTTCCATTGGTCAGAGATTGTGATTGCACCCCGAGCGCTCTTCTTGCTCACCCTTCCAGGCTTGTATCTCGGCGTACGAATCTCTTTGAGCAGGTTTGCACGAGCCCTTGTAGGAACTGGCACACCAGGCGAGTAATCTCATCCATTATGAGCCAATCCCAAAGCGTTGCGCAGGCACTTGCCTCGCTACCTGAGGAAGAGCGCATCATTTTGACAATGCACTTTATGAAGTCAATGTCGGCGCAAGAGATTGCGACCATGCTGGGAGTACCAGAGCGCTCTGTAAGCGCCCTCATAATCAGCGGTAAAGGGCGAATCAGCCTGATTCTTGGCCTGAAGTAAGCACGATTTCGCGCCAGCACTCATTATGCGAGATACTTCTCCTCTTATACCCATGCTTTCTACGTAGCGCTTGTGAGCGCGCGAAGTGAGCCAACTAAGGAGTGACCAGATGGCTGCCATGAAACCCCGCACTGGCGATGGACCCATGGAAGTTACTAAAGAGGCTCGATCCCTCGTCATGCGAATTCCACTAGAAGGTGGCGGACGCTTAGTTGTTGAAATGAATGCTGAAGAAGCAAATAATCTCAGCGCAGCGCTTCATGCAGCTGTTGCACTCATCAAAAAATAGAGCATAGCTTTTAGCGCTATGAACGATGCTTTTGCACAATCCGCACCGATAACTGTTGAAAGTGCTGTGCGCTCGCACGCGATAGCACTCTCGTTTTCAAAAAATGATAAAGATGAATTTGTCATTGAAGGTCCAACACAACTAGTTTCTAAAATTGCAAAACACTTCGAAGTAATTCTCCTAGATGAGCTAGCATTTTTTTCACCCACTGGTAAAGCAGGAGAACTTTTTGAAATTCCGGTAAGTGCAACCGATTCAGAAACAGAGCGAATCTATTTAGTTGGCTTAGGCGACAAAAGTCTTGCTTCAATTCGCCTTGCAGCAGCTGCAGTTGGTCGAAAAGTTCGCGGTAAAAATATTCAAGTCTTTGCAGCCTGCACTGATGGTGTCGATGAGTTACATGCTTTTGCTGTTTCACTAACTCTAGGTTCATATGTATGGAATCTAAAATCCGATAAAGAGATAAAATCTCCGACTTTTTTTATCGCAACTAATGATCAAGAAACTCTCGATGATGCAGTTGTAATTGCAAAAGCTATTTGCACGGCGCGCGACCTTGTTCACACGCCCGCAAATATCAAGAATCCAGCGTGGATGGCAGATCAAGCAACAAAGCTTGGAAAAGAGCTTGGCTTTGATGTCAAAATTCTTGCAGGTAAAGAGCTTTCGGAATTTGGCGGATTGCGCGCTGTCGGAAACTCTTCACCTAAGCCTGGTCCTCGATTTGTTGAACTTTCCTATCAGCCACGTAATTCAAAGAAGAATGTCGGCGCCCTCGAACATGTTGTTCTCGTAGGCAAAGGAATCACTTTTGATACTGGCGGGGTCTCTCTCAAACGCCCGTATGACACGATGATTGCTATGAAGAGCGATATGGCTGGAGCTGCTGCAATCCTTGCAACGGTATGCGCGATTGCTCAATTACAGCCGAAAGTTCGAGTTAGTGCACTCATGATGTTGGCAGAAAATGCCTTATCGGGAACTTCACAACGACCAAGTGATGTCATTAAACACTTTGGTGGAACCACTGTAGAAGTAATAAATACAGATGCTGAAGGACGATTAGTTTTAGCTGATGGACTTGCATATGCAGATTCGAACTTAGATCCTGATTACTTAGTAGATATTGCAACTCTCACAGGTGCTGCAACTCTTGGTCTTGGAAGACAATATGCTGCGATGTATACACGAGATAACAAGCTAGCAAAAGAATTGGTTGCAATCGGAGAAGATTCCGGTGACAAAGTTTGGCATATGCCACTGATTGATGATTATCAAGATTCACTTGAAAGCGATATCGCAGATTTCAATCACACGGCAGATAAAGCAAAATATTCAGCAGGTTCAGTTACTGCAGCTCTCTTCCTCGAAAAATTTGTAGGAGAGCGTCGATGGGTACATTTAGATATTGCCGGAACTGCGCGCAGCGAAGTTGATGCAGGAGAGAATCCAAAAGGTGGAACCGGATTTGGTGTTCGACTACTTACGGATTGGATAATGAGTCTGTGATGCGACAAGACCCACATGATTTTTCAGAGAATTTCATAGCTGAAGATTTCGAAATGAGCCAAGCACGAGTACGCGGCGTTGAACTTGGCGTGGTCGATACAACACCTGGCGCTGGAGCGTATCTTCGTTTTCTTGCACATCTTCTCAAAGCACAATCAGTAGTTGAGGTCGGAACTGCCTCTGGTGTTGGTTCGCTCTGGTTACTCAAAGGAATGATGAGGAGTGGAACCCTTACTTCCATTGACGATGAAATGGAACATACTCAAATTGCAAAGATTGCTCTACAAGAGGCAGATATCGAACAATCTAGATACAGATTGATTACAAATTCCATTCCCGATGTAATGACAAAATTGACCGATAGGGCATACGACCTTGTTGTACTTCGCCATAACCCTGAAGATCTCTCCTTTATTATTGGAGAAGCACATCGCATTTTGCGAAGTGGGGGAGTATTAGTAATTGATAATTATTTCGGCGGAGCAAAAGTACAAGACCCCGCTCAAAGAGATGCAAAAACAGTTGCACTGCGCGATGCTGGGAAGATTATTAGAGCGGGCGCAGAAGATTGGGTGAGTTCGCTCATTCCAACAGGTGATGGTTTGTTACTTGCTACGAAGGTGTAGCAGAATTAGATAATGAAGTTTCCTCCTAAGAATAAAGTCAGTACCCCAACACCATGGTGGGAATCTCCAACGAAGAAAAAATCTTCAAACCGCAATCTGCTTTTTGTTGGAGTTATTGCTGGAGTTATTGGCGGAATCTTGGGTTCAAATGCAGCCACTGGCTGGATCCCCTATCGCGCAAATTTAGTGAGTTCAACGAGCGCAATTGAAAGAAAACCAGATTCGGTAGCTGGAATTGCTCAACGTGTTTTGCCATCTGTTGTTTCTATTGCAACGCAATCAAATGCAGGTAGTGGAACTGGTTCAGGTTTCATCATTGATAGCGGTGGAATGATTCTTACTAATAATCACGTAGTTGACGATGTTGCAATCCATGGTGGTGTAATAAGAGTAACTCTCAATAATGGAGAACAATACGAAGGCACTATTGTCGGCCGGGATGCCTCATATGATCTTGCTGTTGTAAAAATTGCTGCGTCGAATCTTCCTGCTCTGCAATTTGGAGATAGCGACAAAGTTGCAGTCGGAGATTCAGTAATTGCAATTGGCTCTCCACTTGGACTTTCAGGAACAGTAACTCTAGGAATTATTAGTGCGAAAAATCGTGCTGTCACTGCAGGAAGTGGTGGCACCGAAAGTTCATTTATTAATGCGATTCAAACAGATGCTGCAATTAATCCTGGAAATTCTGGTGGCCCACTCGTTGATGCAACAGGTGCTGTCATTGGAGTGAATTCAGCGATTGCATCACTTGGTGCATCATCTGGATCACAAGTTGGATCAATTGGACTTGGTTTTGCAATTCCAATCAATCAAGCACGCCACACTGCAGAGCAACTCATCAAAACAGGGAAAGCAACATATCCAATGATGGGGCTCTCATTAAATATGGCATCAAGTGGACAAGGTGCACAGGTAGCAACAACACCAACTGCAATTCTCAAAGGTGGGCCAGCCGATAGAGCAGGAATTCGCGCTGGTGATCTAATAACCCAATTTGAGGGCAAAGTAATCACTTCTGCCGATCAACTCATCGTTGCTGTTCGCTCACATGAAATTGGCGATACCGTCAAGATAACATATCTACGTAATGGTAAGAGCGCAGAGGTTTCACTTACTCTTGTTGCTTCAACACATTAATTGTGTGGTTCTGAGAAAGTGCGGATAGGCTAACAACATGTTCTTTGACATTGGTGCAGGCGAAATATTGGGCTTAGCAATACTTGGGGTGATCCTTGTTGGTCCAGAACGTTTGCCACATGTCGCAGCAGAAGCTGCAAAATGGGTAAAGAAATTACGCGCACTTTCACAAACTGCAACTGCCGAACTACGTGAAAATCTCGGACCTGGATTTGAAAACTTACAGCCAGCAGACTTGCATCCAAAAACTTTTATTAAAAAGCAATTAGCAGATGCTCTTGACGAGAGTGAAAAACCTGTTTCTAAGAAAATCAATGCGAAGATAGATCCTGATCTTCTATGACAATTGTTGAACAGATACATGCAGCGTTAGCAACAGTGCAAGATCCTGAACTTCATCGCGCTCTGCCTGATTTAGGAATGGTTGAATCTGTTACTTTCGATAAAGGTGTTGCCTCCCTTACTATTTTGCTCACAATATCTGGATGCCCAATGCAAGACCGACTGCGCACGGATATCACTAAAGCAGTTGATGCAATCAATGAAGTAGAAAGCATTACTTTGACTTTTGGTGTCATGTCTGAAGAGCAACGTAACAATGTGAAAAAATTACTTCGTGGTGGACGAGAAAAGTTCATTCCCTTTGCGCAGCCTGATTCACTCACCCGCGTACTGGGTATCGCTTCTGGAAAAGGTGGAGTAGGTAAGTCCTCGTTGACATGTAATTTAGCTATAGCTGCAGCCAATAAAGGATTGAGAGTTGGAATACTGGATGCTGATGTTTATGGACATTCAATTCCACGTTTGATGGGATTGATGAACCAACGGCCAACCGCTATTGATCAAATGTTCATTCCATTGGAATCCTACGGAGTAAAGACTGTGTCAATGGAAATGTTCAAACCTGAACGCTCCGATGCAGTTGCATATCGCGGTCCGCTATTACACCGAGTGTTAGAGCAATTGCTCTCCGATGCGTATTGGGGCGATCTCGACTTGCTTCTCATTGATTTGCCTCCAGGAACTGGAGATTTAGCAATTTCCCTAGGGCAACTAATTCCATCTTCAGAAGTATTAGTTGTGACGACTCCACAAGTTGCAGCAGCTGAAGTTGCTGAACGAGCAGGAAGAATTGCTCATCAAATGAAACAACATGTTGTCGGCGTAATTGAAAATATGTCTGCATTTCCGTGTCCAAAGTGTGGTGAATCTATTTCACTCTTTGGTAGCGGCGGTGGAGAAGAAACTTCACGTCGACTCTCTGAACTAGTGGGAAGCAATGTCCCTCTCCTTGGAAAAATTCCATTTAGTCCCGACCTTCGCACCGGTGGAGATACAGGTAAGCCGGTAGTAGCGGAACATTCAGAATCAGCTGCTGCAATCGTGATTAATGAAATTACCGACCAGCTTATTGTAAGAAGTAAATCCTTATTAGGAGTTCGACTGGGGCTTGCTACGTAACTCTTTGACCATTTCTTCAAGAAGTTCAGCCATTTCACTTCGCATAAAGTCACGTGTTGCAACTTCACCCAACGAAATTCGCAGACTTGCCAATTCACGTGTCAGATATTCGGTATCTGCAATGCTTCTATCATTTCGAGCGCGATCTTCATTGAGTTGAATACGATCACGATCCGCTTGGCGATTTTGTGCAAGCAAAATAAGTGGCGCCGCATAGGATGCCTGAAGTGAAAGAATAAGCGTCAAGAAAATAAATGGATATGTATCCCAACGCATACTCATTGGTGCCAAAGTATTCCAAAGCACCCAGAACCCAACGAAGAATGTCATGTAAACCAAGAAGCGAGCAGTACCTAAAAAGCGTGCGAAATTTTCTGACAAACGACCAAAAGTTTCAGGATCGAAATTTGGACGCAGAGAACGACGTGTCTCGCGTGGAGTATCTAATTGATTATTGCGTGCCATTGTGAACGCCCTCCTTCTCTAACTGAGCAATATCTACTTGGGTACGTGAAGTTTCGCGATGATCGTGACGCCAGTTTTCAGGCAGCAAGTGATCGAGCACGTCATCAACGGTTACTGCGCCAAGTAGGCGATCATTGGCATCAATAACTGGAACAGATAGCAAGTTATAGCTTGCTAAATATGAAGAAACCTCATTGAGTGTTGCATCAGGGTTGAGGCCCTGAGTATCAGTATCAACGATTGAACCGAGAAGAGTTGAAGGTGGTTCGCGCAAAAGTCGTTGATAGTGAGCCATTCCAATGAATCGTCCAGTCGGTGTTTCAAGTGGTTGACGGCAGATAAAGATTTGAGATGCAAGTGCTGGAGAAATTTCACTTTGTCGAACTGCAGCAAGTGCGTCAGCAACTGTTGAATCAGCACTCAAAATAATTGGTTCTGTTGTCATCATTCCACCGGCAGAATAATCTTCATAATTCATCAAGCGAAGAACGTCCTCAGCATCTTCGGGTTCCATCAAATCAATAAGTGCTTGTGCGCGTTCGGCTCCAACTTCGCGAAGTAAATCGGCAGCATCATCTGGATCCATTTCACCAAGTACATCTGCTGCACGCTCTCCCTCTAATTCTGCAAGGAGTGCAACTCGGCTTTTCTCATCCATCTCTTCAAGTACATCTGCAAGTCGTTCGTCATTGAGAGCGCCAGCAACTTCAACCCGACGCTTAGGTGCCAAGTCTTGGAGCACTGCAGCAAGGTCTGCTGCACGAAGATTGGAAAGCGTTGAAAGTAAATTTGTGACACCCTGATTTGGTTCGTGTGAAGCAAAACCAGTTACTTCTTCCCATGCGACGGTAGATGTTGCACCTTTACGACGCAGGCCATGGCCCTTGCGCATAATATGAACTTTAGTAATTAGCCAATCACCAGTTCTATTTTGTTCCATACCCATGTCTTCAACGACAACATTTTCATTTGATTCAACGAGTGTGATTGAACGATCAACAAGTTCACCGAGAACTAACAATTCTCCTGCGCGAGTATCGAATCGACGCATGTTGAGTAAACCTGTAATAACGACTGTGCCGCTTTCAATTGAGGTAACACGAGTGATTGGTACAAAAACGCGACGACGTAATGGAACTTCAACAACTAAACCAAGAACTCGTGGTGGCTGATTATTAGAACGCAAGGTCGCGACAGCATCTCGCACCTTACCTACTGGATCACCATTTGGGTCAAAGACCGCTGTGCCTGCAAGACGGGCGAGAAATACTCGTTTTATCAAGTTTCCGCTCATGGGCTAAGGGTAACCTCTAAAGATGAACTCCCGCTTTCGTATAAGTGAGGAGCAATAGATACCGTTGCCCCATGCAGCCTCACGCAAGAGATAGCCATATAGCCATCCCTGCTCGCCCAGATCTCATTCGCTTAGGACTGGGCATTATAGGAATTGGAACATCTGGCCCACTTATTGCGATGAGTTCGATGCCCGTGCTCTCTCTAATATTTTGGAGAAATCTTGGCGGATCTCTCATGACTCTTCCTTTTGCTATTCGACATACACATCTCAAGAGTCATCGTGAAGGAATGAAGTGGGCAGCTATTGCTGGGGTCACTCTCGCGCTTCATTTTTATGGATTCTTTTTAGCTATGCGCATGACAAGTGTTGCTGCAGGAACTGCAATTGTTGCTCTCCAGCCAATCTTTGCTGCACTGTTTATAAAATTGAGTGGAGGTCATATTCCGTCAAGAGCGTGGTTTGGAATGGTTGTTAGTTTTTCTGGAGTATTACTTATTTCCGGAATAGATTTACAAATTTCACTTAGAAGTTTTCTTGGAGATATTGCAGCACTAATTTCTGCAGCCTTAGCGGCTCTTTATATGATGGCAGGATCCAGGGCACAGAGAACTATTGAGACAACTACATATACGACTATTTGTTATTTCGTATGCGCAATAACTGCGCTTCCAATGGCAATAATTGCTGGAAATGAGATTTTGCATTTCTCCGCTAAACAATGGTGGATCGTTCTTGGTCTTATTCTTGGTGCGCAACTACTTGGTCATACGATGTTCAATGCAGCACTCAAGCGCGTCTCACCTGCGGTAGTTTCGCTCATCGTTTTTTTTGAAGTTCCAGTTAGTTCAATTCTGGCAGTGTGGTGGCTTGCACAAAAGCCACCTCTTGGAATCATCCCTGGAATTGCACTCATTCTTTTTGGTTGTGTATTGGTTGTACTTCGCACACGAGTTGATCGGGCGGAAGCGAATGATTGATCTACACACTCACACCACATGTAGTGATGGAACTGATACTCCACGTGATCTCATTAATAAAGCACTTTCGCAAGGCGTGAAGGTTTTAGCAATTACAGACCATGACACAACTTCGGGTTGGAATGAAGCACGTCAATCGCTGCGCGGTGACCTAGATCTAGTGCTTGGTGCTGAAATCTCATGCCTAACTCACGATGGAATCAGTGTTCATATGCTTGGGCTTCTATTTGATGAAAAGAATGCAGCGATGCAACAGTTATTGGAAGAAACCAGAGATGGACGAATTCCACGCATGAAAAAGATGATTGAACTCATGCGTGCAGAAGGAATAGATATTTCCATTGAAGATGTTGAAGCCGTAAAGCCTGCAGGTGCAACGCTTGGCCGCCCTCACTTAGCGGATGCACTTGTCAAAAATGGTGTTATTTCTTCAAGAGATGAAGCATTCCAAGAGTTACTTCATAATGAATCAAGATTCTATGTATCGCATGCAGCGCCAACTCCTGCTGATGCAATTAGAGCTATTCGATCCGCTGGGGGAGTTGCCGTTATTGCACATGCATTTGCGTCACATCGAGGCAAAATACTTGTTAGTGATGATTTCTTAGAACTATGTGAAGCAGGACTAAATGGCATTGAGGTAGATCACAGAGATCACAGCCCCGCAGAGCGGGACATGTTGCGCGCAATTGCAATTGAAAAAAACTTAGTAATTACAGGGTCAAGTGATTATCACGGCACAGGGAAGATGAATTCGTTAGGGGAGAATTGGACAAGCCCAGAACAATGGCTTCGACTAGAATCAGAATCTGATCAAAGAAGGGTGGTAAGGGCATGAATCTTGCAGAAACAAGTGCACTAACTTTTACCATTCAATCTTTTGTAACCCTGCTGGTGATTATGGATCCACCGGGTGCAACTCCTATTTTTCTTGGCTTAGTTGCTGATAAGAGCGCAAAAGTTCGCCGCCAACTCGCAGTACAAGCTGCCCTAGTCTCACTTCTTGTTATTTCAGTTTTTGCACTTTTTGGTCGACTCATACTCTCGTATCTCAATGTATCTATTGGTGCACTTCAAGCAGCGGGTGGACTTTTACTTCTCCTGATTTCACTTGAACTTTTGACGGGTCGAAGTGGTGAAAATTCAAAATCTGAGAATGCAAATGTTGCACTAGTTCCACTAGGAACTCCTCTATTAGCTGGCCCTGGTGCAATTGTTGCAACGATGCTCTTTGTTCAAGATGCGACAACACCGGCATATAAATTTGGCCTCGTTGCAGCTGTCGTTGCAGTACACATAGTGATTGCACTTGTGCTGCTATCTTCAACAACTATTTTGCGTGTTATTCGAGAAGCAGGCGTAACCCTCGTTGCGCGAATTGCAGGGCTATTACTTGCTGCCATCGCAGTTCAGATGATTGTTGATGCCGTCCGTGGGTTTATCGGCGCATAAGATGATTAGTCCTAGTCTTTATTCACCTTCAACGGTTGCGTGGAAGATTCACTCCGATGCTTCTATGGCAGTCGGTGGAATTCGTGCGTTACTCGAACAAGCACTGCATCCGGCAGCAATGGCAGGTGTCGCAGCACATTCAAATTTTCGAGATGATGCATGGGGCAGACTCCAGCGCACAGGAGATTATGTTTCAACAATTACATTTGGTGAAGTTGCAGAGGCTGAAAAACTTGCAGCACGTGTACGCGCGATTCATACAAAATTAGGTTTAGACGATCCTCATCTACTGTTATGGGTTCACATGGCAATGGTGGATTCATTCCTCGATACAGCCGTGCGTTCTGGTTTAGATTTATCAGATCAGGAACAAGATCAATATGTGAGCGAGATGCGAAAATTTGCCGAATTAGTTGGAATCCCAAGTGCTGATGTTCCGATTTCATTACAGGAACTCAAAGAATATTTCACTAAAATCAGTCCAGAGTTAGGTGCATCCGATGATGCAAAACGTGCTGCTCTCTTTCTATCAATACCGCCCATGCCAAAAGTGGTTCGCTTTGCAACGCCTGCTGCTCCTGCGTGGGCAACTCTTGCAACTCTTGCAGCATCTTCGCTGCCTAACTGGGCGCGCTCTCTTTACGGTTGGCCAAATTTTCCAGGAGCACAATTCGCAACGGCGATTGCCCTAAGAACAACACGTAAAACTCTCTCACTCATTCCTCCCGCAATTACTGAACCACCAATGCTCAAAAACGCTCGTATTCGCTGGAATCTTGAGCAAAGTGCATGAGAAAAATTGTTGCGATTGCAAATGTGGCAGGTGGTTCCGGAAAATCTACAACTACTCACGCTTTAGCTGTTGCTTGTGTTGAATATGGAAAGAAAGTTTTAGTCTTAGATCTAGATGTATCTACTTCATTAACATTCCAACTAGGTCTAGAAAATGAACGCACTACCCTTTCTGATTTTGTATTGGGAGCAACCATTAATGAATCTCAGATAACTACTGTTGTAGAAAGATTTGATTTTATCCCCTCTGATTCGCGAATCTCGACCCTTGTTGAAACCGAGAAGTTCCGCATATTTATTGATTCATTACCAAAAGAGTATGACTTGGTTCTAATGGATACTCCTTCAACTATCGATCCACGATTAGTCATGGCTCTAGAAATTTCGGATTTGATTCTAATTCCAGTAGCTGCAAACTTGCACTCGATTCGAGGAGCTAATCAGGTAAATAAAATTACCCAGAATAAGTCTGTAATGGGGTTCAAAATTGAAATAGGAAGTAGCGGCGATTATTGGGATGAATCGTTTTCGTATCTAGATGCCACTATTCCAAATTCAGAACTAGTAAGTGAATCACTAAGTCATATCAGTTCAGTTGTTACGCAAAGTAATCGAAGTGAGGTTGCAGGTGCCTATCGTGAACTTGCTTATTCACTGCTAGAGAAACTAGAACTGATCTAGTCCTCGCTCTTAAATTTCTTATTACGAGTTCGTACGCGCTCACTCTTTTTTGCAACCTCTGTCTTTTTGGCAGGCTCTGATTTTCTAGAGGGTTCTGCTTTTCTAGCAGGCGCCACCACTACTTTAGCTTTATTGATTCGACCTGTTGTACCTGCAGGAATTTTCATGACTTGAAATAAGTGTTCGGAAGAGGAATAAGTCTCTTCTGGTTCTGGCAAACCAAGTGCGAGTGCGCCATCAATCATTTTCCAGCGAGCAAGTTCATCCCAATCGACAAATGTGACTGCAATTCCATCTGCGCCAGCGCGAGCAGTTCTACCGATTCGGTGAACGTATGTCTTCTCATCTTCAGGACATTGGTAATTGATTACGTGGGTAATTCCATCAATATCAATTCCACGTGCTGCAACATCGGTTGCGACAAGAACATCTGATTTTCCAGCTTTGAAATCTGAGAGAGCTTTCTCGCGAGCACTCTGACCAAGATCGCCATGAATTGTTGAAGAACTAAAGCCACGCTCCAGCAGATCATCTGCAGTTTTTTGACAAGTTCGCTTAGTACGACAGAAAACAATTGTTGGTCCGCGACCATCAGCTTGAAGGATTCGTGCAAGCATTTCAATCTTATCTAGAGCATGTGCACGGTAGACATGTTGTTCTATTCGTGAAACAACTGCGCCTTCATCTTCATTATCTTGCGTACGAATATGAATTGGTTGGTTCATAAAGCGTCGTGCAAGAGCGATGATATCTCCAGGCATTGTGGCTGAAAAAAGCATTGTCTGCGAACGCTTTGGCGTACTAGTAAAAATCTTCTCTACATCTGGCAAGAATCCCAGATCTAGCATCTCATCTGCTTCATCGAGTACTAAACGAGAAACTTCTTTGAGCTTGAGTTGTCCTTGACGATATAAATCTAAGAGTCGACCCGGAGTTCCCACAACAATTTCAACACCATTTGTCAGCGCTTCAATCTGTGGTTCAAATGCTCGTCCACCATAAACTGCAAGAGTTCTAATTCCACGGTTATTCGCTAATTCATCAATATCTTTTGTTACCTGAACACATAGTTCTCGTGTTGGAACAACGACTAATACCTGGGGAAGTCCTTTATTATCAAAATCAGCCCATTGTGAATCAAGTGGTGCAATAACTTTTTCGATAAGTGGAATTCCAAATGCAAGAGTTTTTCCAGTTCCCGTCTTCGCTTGCCCAATTACATCGCCATCGCTGAGCGCGATTGGTAGAACCATCTCTTGAATAGGAAATGGTGATGTAAAGCCGTGAGTATTGAGTGCTTCTATCGTTTCACGGCGAAGTGGGAGATCAGCGAAAGTTTTTGTCACCTTAGAGTGCGCCGAAGCCCACACGACGAGCTGCAGGGTTACCGACTTCAACAAAAGCGATTTTGTCGGCGGGAACAATAATTTCATGTCCACGAATATCAGTTAGTTCTAATGGCTTACCTGATGAAAGCGCAGCAGCGACAGCAGCGCGAATATCGGCTGGACTGAGCGGGCATTCAAATGTGAGGTCGCCACTTACGTAAGTAACTGCGATACGTACTTCGCTATTGTGGCTCGTTTGGCTCTTCTTAGTTGTCATAGTGCTAATCCTATCGGTGGGAAGTATCTGCAATTACCGCGCTTTGCGCGCAAATAAATTATTGATTACGTGGAAATCCTGAAATACCGCGCCACATTAGATTTTCCACAAGATCAACTGCCTGTTGGCGAGTGAGTTTACTGTCGCGCTCTAACCAATGCCGCGCAGTTACTTGGGCATATCCAATCATCCCAACGCCAAGAAGCATTGCTGCCTCTTTTGGTAATCCTGTATCAACTGAAATAACAGCACTTGCTGCTGCAGCACAGTCATAAGTCATTCGTGTGAGGCGTTCGCGTACTGCCGGCTCAACACTCATATCGCTTTCAAATAGAAGTCGAAATGCTTCGCCTTCACTTTCAATAAATGCAAAATATGCAACAACTGTTGCACGAACTCGACTTGCATTATCCGGTGTTGATGCGATTGCTTTTTGAATTTCGAAAACTAAAGAATCAATATGAACATCGAGTACAGCTAAATAAAGATCAAGCTTTGACGGAAAATGCTGATAAAGAACTGGCTTACTTACTCCTGCGCGATCAGCAATCTCATCCATAGCGGCGGCGTGATAACCAGCAGCAGTAAATACTTCAAGTGCTGCTGAGAGCAAAATTGCGCGTCTCTCATCGCGTGGAAGGCGAGCCTTATCCTTTGGGATATCGTCCTTGCGCTCTTGTGTGCTTGTCATCGGGGTAATGGTAGAGCCCAATTACG
>Ga0214919_10007556_pt1 | contig 14618 bp, 14 predicted proteins | sample LL1503_MetaG_FD_177994 | JGI IMG/M metagenome (GOLD analysis project Ga0214919, IMG submission 177994) | Freshwater microbial communities from Lake Lanier, Atlanta, Georgia, United States - LL-1503 | ecosystem: Environmental > Aquatic > Freshwater > Lake | place: USA: Georgia | collected... | reverse complement strand
GAAAACACTGCGCATACCTATTCCTCAGCAGGGGAGTCTTTGGAGGCGCTCAGTCGTGGAGAGGATTGGACCGCTTGATCAACGCTGGCAGGTGGTGCTGGACCGGGAATTCTTCACGCGTGCAGCAGAGAAATGTCATATCCGATACCGCCCGGGGGTTCTCGGGTTCTTCAGGAATCATGAGCATTCGAAATCAATATCGCAGAAACGGCAGTGGCTAGTGGAACTCCCGCAGATGTATACAGAATTCTTCGAACGAGTCGACCTGCCCGTTGAGTTGGTCGGACTCAAAGGTGAGTCAATGGGCGCAATGTATCTGGCGTGTGCTTCAATCGCGCTTCAATGTGGTGAAACTTTGCGTTCGTTACGCTACTTATCCTTCTCCCTTAGCTCTGATCCGTTGATCCTGTTGCGGCCGCCTGTAAGGGCGAAACTGGCGAAATTGATTGGTTCGACGTGGTGACGACTCGATGATCAAGGGCAACGAACAGGTGTCGAAAGAAGTGAAGTCGTCGAAATGAGCCCGCCACATGATCTGCGAATAGGCTACGTGCCGCTGACCACATCGATGCTTGGCCCGGGTGACCGGCGGCGCTTCCTCTCCTATGCCCACGAACGCGGATTGAAATTTGAGATTGCGAAGCCTAATGAGCGCTATGACCTGGTAGTACTCAGCGAACTGGCAGACATTAGCGTCTGGTGTGATTACTCGCACGGCAAGATCGTCTACGATCTGACGGACTCATACCTTGCCATTCCCCGTAGCGACTTGAAACAGTGGTTGCGGGGCCCTGTATGGTATCTTTTCGGCCGCTATCGCCGTTTGCAGTTAGACCATTGGAAAGCAATAAGAGCCATGTGCGACCGCGCCGACGCGACGGTATGTACCACCGAAGAGCAACGACGCGAAATTCAGCAAAACTGTACCAATGCGCACATTATCCTCGATGTACACGAGTTCGTGGTGGGACCTTGCAAGAATGACTATCGAAGCGGTACGCCGTTCAAGTTGGTGTGGGAAGGGTTGCCGAGCAATCTTTCCCAATTGAGACAATTAAGAAATGTCCTAAAAGAAGTGAATAAGCTTCATCCACTCGTTTTGAACGTGATTACCGATCTGTACTCCCCCCGCTTCCTGGGTCGCTTTGGCAGTGTGAACAGCCTGGAACTGGTAAGTGAATATTTTGACGAGGTACGGCTCTATCCCTGGAATCAGGCGACCTGGTTGCAGGTTGTCCACGAAAGCGATCTAGCAATTATTCCGATCAATCTTGAGGACCCGTTTGTAACGGGTAAGCCAGAAAACAAGTTAATCCTGTTTTGGCGCATGGGAATACCTGTAATGACGACGACTACGCCCGCCTACCAGAGAGCAATGCATGGAGCCAACATCGAGGATTTCACCTGTCGTGATGAAGCAGAGTGGGTGCAGAAATTGATTCATACCATTCGCGATGAGCCGAGTAGGCGCGACTCCGGCATGAGCGGACGGATCTATGCGGAAACCCACTACGGCAAGGAATCGATCATCGCAAGATGGGATGCAATGTTTGCTTCCATAGGCTTCAATTTTGGCGAGAGTACTGTCGTGAGTAAGCTCGCAACAGGAGCACGGTAGCCAAATGCCGCATAACCGGCGTTGTTGGGCGAAGGCAAGGACAGGCGTCCAACAAATTGGTAAAATGACTTATGTGGCAACCTCTCACCGCAGTCCCGACGATGATGTGGTGTTGTGGGTTTATGAGTAACACACGTAGCTTTGAGGCATGGCCGCCTGTCCATTTTGGATCTATCTTCTGCTGGACGTGGTTTCGTCGATAGATGCCAAGGTGTACATGATGTATCTGCATACGATAACCTACCTGATGATCTTAAGGTCGATCACTCCGCAATCGAGCAGCAGTATTTAGACACAGGTGCCGTTTCTCGATAATTGGCTTGTCGACACGGCTTGGTCAGATGCCCATGCTCTGGTCATAGAACTATTTGATCTGCACAGTCAGTGTTTGGTTCTCCACAGCCCTTGCCGACAAGGGCTCCAGCAACCAGGCGTAGAAGCCACTGCGGTGAACGTCCAGCACCCGGCACATCCCGCTCAAAGTGAACTCTGCTCGGTGCTCCTGGATAAACGCGTACTTCACTCTGACTGTTTGGCAAAGTACGCGGCGGCCTTTTTTAGGATGTCGCGCTCCTCTGTAGTGCGACTGAGTTCAGCCTTCAAACGGTTGAGCTCCGCTTGCATAGACTTCATGTCATCAATGGCCACTGGCTCATTGGCCGCCTTGAACTTCTTGACCCAGGTGTACAGGAGGCCGTCTCCAATTCCTAATCGCTTGGCTAAATCGATGACAGAGTGGCCCCTGTCAATAACTTGGCGAACCGCCTCTTCTTTGAACTTAGCTGTGTATTTGGCTTTTTGCATTTGCATTTCTCCCATTCAGATTTTGACAATAATATTTGTCTACTTAATTGGGGGGGATGCCACATGTTATCTTATACGCCTGCAAAAAGCTGAGTTATCCAGAACAATTGCGCAGGGTTTAATTCAGGACTTGGAATTACTTCTGCTTATGATTAAGGCAACTCTGCTGCGCAATGCATTTATGATGATAGGGTAAAAATAGAAATGAGTTTTTCAGGGCAGTCCATCGAAAGGTTCTTCAACCCTGACTATATTCGCTCAAAGTGGGCGACGTATCTCCATGGTGTGCGATATAAATATACCTTTCTGTGGAATATTAAGATGTTTCAGGTTCTAGTGGAAGTGCAACGGAGGGTGGACTGATGTTTGTGTATTGGCTGATGTTTTTTATCCCGGTTTTTGCTTTGTTCAGCCCATCGCGAATGACGACCAATGCGCGCGATTGGTCCTTGCGAGCAATCTGCATTCTGTTCACATTTTTCATTGGCTTACGATATGAGGTTGGCGGAGATTGGTTTGTTTACGCCCATTATTACCAGGCAGCAGTCGGTCAAACACTGCTGGATCTGATCCCGCAACGAGACCCAGCCTATGAATTTCTGACTTGGCTTGCAGCCTCATATGACTGGGGTGTTAGTTCGGTTAATTTGATCTGTGCGGCTGTTGTCATGGTTGGGGTTTATCACTTCTGTCGCCGCCAGCCACAACCTTGGCTCGCCTTGATTGTAGCTGTCCCCTATATGCTGATTGTGTTCGCAATGGGTTATACTCGCCAGAGCGCTGCATTGGGCTTTGAATTACTGGCATTATTGGCTTTGGGCGACGGTCGCTTGCAGCGATTCTTCATTCTCATCGTGTGCGCGGCACTTTTTCACAAGTCAGCCGTAGTGCTCCTTCCACTTTGGATACTGGCATCGACGAATCGGCCACTATGGCTGATGTTTGCAATGATAGGCATGTCTGTTCTAATAGCCGGCGTACTTTTGTTAGAGCAATCCGAAGCACTGATCAACACCTATTCAGGTATGCAGTCGGAAGGAGGCGCCATCCGTGTCGCTATGAATGCAATCCCTGCTGTGATGTTTCTAATATTCTCCAAGCGTTTTGCACCGTTGATTCATGAGCGCAAACTGTGGACTTGGATGGCAATATTTTCCTTGGTATGCATCCCGCTGTTGCCTCTTGCGCCCGCAGCAACCGATCGCATTGCATTATACTTTCTCCCAATCCAGATTTTCGTTTTCTCTCGGATCGGACGCTTTTTTCGCCAAACCATAAACTACTCGGCGGCAGTGTTTTTTATAGTGGCAGGATATGGGCTAGTTTTATGGGTGCTGCTCAACAAGGCAACAAATGTTTCGGTTTTTTGGGTCCCATACAACAGTGTGGCCTTCCCATGGTGACATTCTAATGCTTGATCGACGTGTGGGTTACCTAGGGTGAAGTCGACAGATGAATAGAGAAGACCTTGTCAATGGTGAATTTGCGCATCGAGATTGCGAGTTGGTTTCGCGGATAGATTGGGTGCAATGGACTCTACCTCCAGATTCAGTTGAAGGGAGTTTGAATCCCCACTTTGTACTGAGTTGCCGGTTGACGCAACCGGGGCTAGTTTGAGGCTGGTAAGCCCGCTTCATTCATTTAAACCGCAGCCATTTTTTTGTGGATCACTTCATCTTGCTAGAACCCACAGATGAATAATTTTGGCAGATCAGGCTCATGACCTCTAGACGGGCGAAGGCATTGCGGGGTGTAGTTATTTCCAGTGGGGGGCAAGCGCTGGCTCTATTCATGAGTCTGGTAACAGCTCTTTTGCTGTCGCGTTTCCTGAGCCCCGCTGATTTTGCCATTTATGCCGTATGTCTTTCTTTGACTGTAGCGCATTCACCGATTAGTCAAATGGGAATAAACGCATGGCTTATGTCACGCGAACAAACGCCTGGAGACTTAGAGTACAAAGTTGCACTGGGAGGTATGCTTGCTATATCGCTCGTAGTTGCGATGGTGACCTCGTTTGCGCTTTCCTTCTTGTAGGAATTCAGTAACATCAAAGGATTGCACTGGGCTGGCATATTAACTGCGGCTTTGATGCCACCCGAAGTTTTGGCGCTTCCAGCAGACTTTGGAGCAGCTTCAAGCATGAGATTGTTTGTCTGAATGGCTACGCCACCATGGGCGAGTTGCTCTTGTGCTCAGAGTTTCGACGGGATAAATTTTGACATTTCCCCTTTTTCTCTGGCGATCCTAGTCTAAAATAACAATAAATTTTTACTTCTCAGAAGTTGAAGCTAATCAAGTGCAAAATTAACGAATTAAGGTTCGCATACTCGATTCCTTCACATTGTACTTCCCGCACCGCGATCAAATGCAAGAGTTTTTCCAAATTCGACTAAATGAACCCAACTATCTGACACAAATAATCCTGCATTTCAGGCTTTCAGAATTCTTAAAAGGGTGCGGGCTGCGAGGTTACAAACGGTCACTTTGCAGGTGTTTCCAGGAGGATCGAGATGAAAGACAGGCGCCAAGGACTTCATCCAGTTTCGGGCATTAATGAGATTTGAAGGAATACTGTATCAACTGTTACCCATTGATCTCTGACCGCAAAGTTCGCCTCGCTCTTGTTGGATGTGGTCGCATTTCCATCAGCCACTTGGGTGCAATCAACAAGCATGCTGAGCGCGTTGAACTGGTTGACATATGTGATGAGAATGCCATTGTGCTAGAGCATGCCGTTGTTCACTTAAGGGCGAGAGGGCACCAAAGCTTGACCGAAATGCTGAAGACTTCTAATGCTGACCTGGTGGTCTTGGCCACGCCGAGTGGCCTGCACCCTGAACAAGCCATTTTGGTGGCGCAGTCTGGCCGCCATGTGATGACCGAAAAACCAATGGCGACGAAATGGAGTGACGGCCTTCGAATGGTCAAGGCTTGCGAGGATGCCAATGTTCGACTTTTTGTTGTCAAACAAAACCGCCACAATGCAACCCTTCAGCTACTTAAGAAAGCCATTGAACAAGGCCGATTTGGCAAAATTTACTCTGTGGCTGTAAACGTTTTTTGGACAAGACCTCAGGATTATTACGACAGCGCCAAATGGCGAGGCACTTGGGAATTTGACGGTGGTGCTTTGATGAATCAGGCAAGTCACTATATTGATCTGCTAGATTGGTTGATGGGACCCGTGGAAAGCGTCATGACTTACACGGCAACATTGGCCCGTGACATAGAAGTGGAAGACAGTGGTGTTGTGGCGCTGCGTTGGCGTAGTGGTACATTAGGCACTGTAAATGTTTCTATGCTGACTTACCCCAAAAACATGGAAGGTAGCATCACCATTTTGGGAGAGAAGGGCACGGTGCGCGTTGGCGGTGTTGCAGTTAATGAAATTAAGACGTGGGAGTTTTCTGAGCCGCGAGCTGAAGACGCCGAAATTGAAAATGCAAGTTATCAAACCACTTCGGTTTATGGTTTTGGCCATGAGCTTTATTACGACAATGTCATCAAAACTCTTCGGGGTGAAGCTGAACCTGAGACCGATGGTCGAGAAGGGCTCAAAACACTTGAGCTGTTGATCGCCATGTATCGTTCATCACGCGATGGCAATCGGGTTGCTTTACCGCTTGAATACTGACATGGCTATCTCAATCCACCCAACCGCTATCGTTGACGAAGGGGCGCAGATTGGCGATGGCTGTCATATTTGGCATTGGGTGCACATTTGTGCGGGCGCACAAATTGGCCGCAATTGCTCCTTCGGGCAAAATGTATTTGTAGGCAATCGGGTGTTGATAGGGAACAACTGCAAAATTCAAAACAATGTCTCAGTGTATGACAACGTCACCTTAGAAGATGACGTGTTTTGCGGCCCCAACATGGTGTTTACCAATGTTCATAACCCACGAAGTGCAGTGAGCCGCAAAGATGAATATCGCAACACATGGGTCAAGCGTGGTGCCACGCTGGGCGCAAATGCCACCGTCGTATGCGGTAACACAATCGGTGAATACGCCTTTGTGGCTGCTGGTGCAGTTGTAACTCATGATGTCAAGGCCTATGCATTGGTGGCTGGTGTACCAGTAAATCAAATAGGTTGGATGAGCAAGCACGGTGAAAGACTTGACTTACCTTTATTGGGCAACGGTGAATCTATTTGCAAAAGTACAGGTATCAAATATGTTCTGCGAAATAGCATTTGTAGCGCAGTAGAAAGCTGTTAGAGAGTTCAAATGGAGTTTTGCGACCTTAAAAGCCAATACCATCTTTTAAAAAAAGAAATTGATGCTAGGGTGCAGCGAGTGCTTGACCATGGCCAATTTATCTTGGGCCCGGAAGTATTAGAGTTGGAAGAAAAGTTGGCTGCGTATGTTGGAGCTAAGCATTGCATTAGCGTAGCCAATGGCACTGATGCATTGCAAATTGCGCAAATGGCCATTGGCGTTGGCCCTGGAGATGAAGTCATCACCCCAAGTTTCTCTTACATTGCTACAGCAGAAACTGTCGCCTTGCTAGGGGCTAAACCAGTTTTTGTAGACATAGACCCGCTCACGTACAACCTCGCACCTGCTTTGATAAATGCTGCCATAACAAAGCGAACCAAAGCCATTATTCCTGTAAGTCTTTATGGCCAGTGCGCAGACATGGACGCCATCAATTCCGTTGCTAGCAAACACGGCTTGCCTGTCATTGAAGACGCAGCGCAGAGCTTTGGCGCCTCTTACAAAGGCCGCAAAAGCGGCAACTTGTCAACAATAGCGTGCACCAGTTTTTTTCCAACAAAACCATTGGGATGCTACGGGGATGGTGGCGCCATCTTTACCAGCGATGATGAGCTGGCCAAAGTGATGCGACAAATTGCAAGGCATGGCCAAGATCGCCGGTACCATCATATTCGTTTAGGAGTGAACAGCCGGCTGGACACATTACAAGCTGCGATTTTGTTGCCCAAGTTGGCGGCCTTGAATCAAGAAATTGTTTTGCGCCAAGAGGCGGCAAAAATTTACTTGCAATTATTTATTGACGAGGGTTTAGACCTTGCGCCCCATATTGAACAGCACAACGAAAGTGCATGGGCGCAGTACACAATTCAGATCGATAAGCGTAATGCGGTCCAAGAAAAGCTAAAGCAAGCGGGTGTGCCTACTGCAATACACTACCCTATGCCTTTGAACAAACAGCCAGCATTCTCTCATCATGGCATTGCCTTGGAAATGGCTGAAAAGGCGGCATCTAAAGTTTTGAGTTTGCCGATGGGGCCGTACATTTCGAAATCCGAACAGATGCATGTGGTGAAATCTTTGAATCAAGCTTTGATGGATTCAATAAGTGCAACGCAACATTAGAAAAATATTATATGGAACTCAGTGGAAAAAAAATTGTTGTGGTTGGTGGTGCCGGTTTGATTGGATCCCATACCGTCGACAAACTTCTGAAGGAAGACGTTAAGGAAGTCTTGATTTACGATAATTTCTTGCGAGGTAGCCGTGAAAATCTGACTGAAGCCCTCAAAGATGCCCGAGTCAAGATTTACGATGTAGGCGGAGATATTATGCAGACTGACATTCTTCAGTCTGCATTTGAAGGCGCTCACGGTGTATTCCATTTGGCGGCTCTCTGGCTACTGCAGTGCCATGAATATCCTCGAAGCGCCTTTGACGTGAACGTACGCGGCACCTTCAACGTGATGGAGGCCTGCATTGCCAGAGGTGTTCAACGATTAGTTTATTCTTCATCAGCGTCTGTGTATGGCGATGCGGTACGCGAACCCATGGATGAAGAGCACCCATTCAACAATCAAAACTTTTACGGCGCAACAAAGATCTGTGGTGAGGCCATGCTACGTGCATTTTACCATCGATATAAGCTCAACTTTGTTGGTTTACGCTACATGAACGTTTACGGCCCACGGCAAGACTACCATGGTGCATACATCGCCGTCATCATGAAAATGCTGGATGCCATTGACAGGAGTCAAAGTCCAACCATCATGGGTGATGGCTCAGAAGCATTTGATTTTGTGGCAGTTGAAGACTGTAGCCTTGCCAATGTTTGCGCCATGAAAGCAGACACGGTAGATCAGTTCTATAACGTGGGCACTGGAAAGCGTACGACTTTGAAGCAACTGGCCGTAATGCTTGTTGAGCTTACCGGTTGCACCAAGCCCATCATTTACGCCCCACGCAGCCAAGCCACTTTGGTACGCAATCGCATTGGCAGTCCAAAAAAGGCAAGTAGTGAAATTGGTTTCAAATCAACCATTGACTTGCGTGAAGGGTTAAAACGCCTCATCGAATGGCGTGTTAACCACAAAGCTGAAGTGGCGGCGCGCCGTCAATCAGTAGGTTTGTCCGCATGACCACACTGACCAAGATGAATGTTCCAATTGCGCGCACGAGCCTTACTGAGGCGGAAATTCAAAGCGTGCTAGGCCCGTTGCGCAGTGGCTGGTTGGTACAAGGCCCTATGGTGCGTGAGTTTGAAGAAAAGTGGTCCTCATTCACGGGGGCAAAGCATTCCGTTGCAGTGTCATCTTGCACAACTGCACTGCATCTCTCGCTTGCAGCACTTGGCATTCAGCCGGGCGATGAAGTCATTGTTCCTGCTTTCACTTGGGTTGCCACTGCCAATGTGGTTGAACACTTGGGTGCCCAGGTGGTCTTTTGCGACATCGACCTTACCACTTTTAATTTGGATGTTGTGCAACTCGAAAAAAAAATAACACCTAAAACCAAGGCAGTGCTTCCTGTCCACCTCTTCGGTTTATCTGCCGACATGAATTTGATCAATCAATTGGCAAAGAAGCATGGTTTGTGGGTGGTGGAAGATGCAGCATGTGGATTTGGTAGCCGTTACCATGATCAGCACGTTGGTACGCTGGGTGACACAGGGTGTTTCAGCTTCCACCCGCGTAAAGCAATTACCACCGGTGAAGGCGGCATGATCACCACAAACGATGATCACATGGCTGAAAAGCTCAGACGACTGCGCGATCATGGCGCCAGTATCAGTGACCTTCAGCGGCACTTGGGCGCACGCCCTTACCTGCTGGCAGATCATTTAGATGCTGGCTATAACCAAAGAATGACTGACATGCAGGCTGCTCTAGGTTCTGCTCAAATGGAAAGGGCAGAAGCCATCATTGCTGAGCGTCAACAACTCGCGAAAAATTATGATGAAGCATTTGCTGGGTTGCAATGGTTAGCCACGCCTATTCACAAAGCCGGTCTCGAGCATGGCTACCAAAGCTACCCTTGTTTGTACCAGCCTGAACCTATTACGCCAGAGAGTGTTTCCCGTATCAACAAAAAGCGAAACGATTGGATGGACCGCTTGCAGCAAGTAGGCATCTCAACCCGGCCAGCTACTCACGCAGTACACATGTTGACTTTTTACCGTGATAAATATGGTCTTAAACCGACTGATTTCCCCAACGCTTACTCAGCCAATGACTGCAGTATTTCTCTGCCATTGTTTCATGGCATGACCGAGTCCGAGCAATCCTTTGTGATAAAGCACGTCGCTGGAAACATTGCCTGATGTGCGGCATAACCGGCCTAATCCGTTTAGACGGCGTCCCGGTGTCGCCGGTTATTCTGCAAAAGATGACCAATGCCATCGCACACCGAGGCCCCGATGGCGAAGGCCACTGGATTGAGGGCAATGTGGGCATTGGTCACCGGCGTCTGGCCATTATCGACCTGTCGCCTGCTGGCCATCAGCCGATGATCGGCACTGACCAGCGCTATGTGCTGAGCTTTAACGGCGAGATCTACAATTTTCGCGAACTGCGCATCGAGTTGGAGGCCGCCGGCTACTGGTTCAGGAGTAAAACTGACAGTGAAGTGGTGCTGAACGCCCTTGCCCACTGGGGCACCGACGCACTGCTCAAGTTCAATGGCATGTTTGCGTTGGCCCTTTGGGACCGCAAAGCGCGAAACTTGCTGCTGGCGCGCGACCGCTATGGCATCAAGCCCCTGTACTACGCCCAGCAAGGTCAAAGCTTCGCCTTCGGTTCGGAGCAGAAGGCCATCACCGCCCAACCTCAGTTCGATCGAAAACTCGACAAACAAGCCCTGATGGAATACTTCACCTTCCAAAATATCTTTACCGACCGCACCCTGCTGCAAGGCATGCACCTGTTGCCCGCCGGCCACCACGCCACGCTCGACCTCAACACTGCCTCGCCCAAGCTCAAGCGTACCCAATTCTGGGACTACCGCTTCCGCGAGCCCGACCACCCCGCAAGCAAGCAAGAATACCTGGAAGAGCTCGACCGCTTGTTCCGCCAGGCCGTCAACCGCCAACTGGTAAGCGATGTAGAGCTAGGTAGTTACTTGAGCGGTGGCATGGACAGCGGCTCGATCACCGCCATAGCCGCACAATCGTTCCCTAACCTCAAAACCTTCACCTGTGGATTTGACCTGAGTTCAGCATCGGGCATCGAACTGGCCTTTGACGAGCGTCCCAAAGCCGAGGCCATGTCGGCCCGATTCAAAACCGAGCACTACGAAATGGTGCTTAAGGCCGGCGACATGGAGCGCTGCTTGCCCCAAGTAGCCTGGCATCTGGAAGAACCCCGAGTGGGGCAAAGCTACCCTAACTACTACGCAGCCAAACTGGCCAGCAAGTTTGTGAAAGTCGTGCTATCGGGCAGCGGCGGTGATGAACTCTTTGGCGGCTACCCTTGGCGCTATTATCGCGCGGCTAGCAGCCAGAATTTTGAGCAGTATATCGACCAGTACTATCAGTATTGGCAGCGTCTGGTAGACAACCGCCAGCTCAAACAGATGTTTGCCCAAGTTCAATCCGAGGTTGGGGGCGTTTGGACCCGCGACATCTTTCGGGATGTGTTTGCCACACACGACAACATGCTCGAGCGCCCCGAGGACTACATCAACCACAGCCTCTACTTTGAGGCTAAGACATTTCTACACGGCCTGTTGGTGGTTGAAGACAAACTTAGCATGGCACATAGCCTGGAAAACCGTGTGCCGTTCATGGACAACGACTTGGTGGACTTTGCCATGCAATGTCCGGTTGGTTTGAAGCTCAATAATTTGGCGGAGGTACTGCGGATTAACGAGAACGAACCAGGCAACAAACAAAACCAATTTTTCCAGAAAACAAACGACGGCAAGCAGATTCTGCGCGATATGATGAGTCGTTACATCCCCACCGACATTACCCGCGCCGCGAAACAAGGGTTTTCTTCGCCTGATGCCAGTTGGTTCAAGGGCGAGAGCATCGACTTTGTGAAGCGCACGCTGCTCAACGGTAACGCCCGCATCTATGACGTGCTAGACCGTCAAGCTGTGGTTCCCCTAGTCGAGCAGCACCTTCGTGGCGAAGAGAACCGGCGGCTGCTCATTTGGTCGCTGCTGAATGTAGAGGCGTGGATTAAGGATTCTCTATGATCGGAATCTTGTCAGATGCCCACGGCAACATTGGCGCATTTCGTTCCGCGATCAGTCATCTCAGGCACCTCGGAGCAAATGAATTCTATTTTTTGGGCGATGCAGTGGGCTATATCCCGTCGATTGAGGTTGTTGAAGAACTATTCAATATGAGGAACGAAGTGATGTGCATTTTGGGTAATCACGAATTGATGGTATTGAATCAACTAACCAATCCCAATAGTGAGCCAATCTATCAGCACCAGCGTATTCGCAGCAAGTTAACCGCGGAACACATTGCTTTCTTGAAATCATGGCCGACCCATTGGCGGGCGACATTTTCCGATTCAAATGCATTATTTATACACGGTGGCCCAAATGATTTTAGCAACGAGTATGTCTATCCGAACAGTAATCTAAGTCAGTATGATGTTAGTGAAAATTTTGTATTTATGGGACATAGTCATTATCCCTTCATTAAGAAAGTGAATACGACAACTTTTGTTAATGTCGGTAGTTGCGGTTTACCACGCGACGATGGTCGTTACGGTTCCTGTGCAATCTTTAACCCCGCCACTCGTGTAGTCTCGATATACCGCTATAGCATTGATGACGCAACGACCATAATGCCTGCGCATGATTGCAATCAATTACATTCTTCCGTATTGCAGCTTTTCGGGAGAAGAATGCCAAACCTCACCGGTCAAGTTTTAACCCAAATAGAAACGAAATTATGATCAATGTGTTAGTCACAGCAATGGGTGGCGGTGGTCACGGCGAGCAGATTCTTAAGGCGATTAAACTCGCAGAGCAAGGTCACTACTGGATTGTAGGCGCAGATGCCAACCCGAATTGTCCGCAGTTCAATTTGGTTGACCAGAGTGCAGTACTACCTTTTGCAAACTCGCCGGATTACATGGAACAACTATTTGAGTTGATTGACAAGTATCAAATCAAAGCGCTTTTTCATGGCTGTGAGCCTGAATTAAAGCTTTTTGCCAAACATCGTGAGGCAATTGAAGCGCGTGGGGTCTTTCTGCCTATCAATCCAACGGCAGTCATTGACCTGTGTATGGATAAGGAAAAAACCAACCGCCGTCTAACTGAGCTCGGGTTCGATTCACCCAAGTTCACGGTCATTGAAACCCGCGCTGATCTAGCAGCGATTGATTGGTTTCCAGTGGTTGTTAAACCATCTGTTGGAGGCGGGGGCTCCGCCAATGTCTATGTTGCACAAAATCCGCGTGAACTGAAAGGTCTAGCTGATTATCTAGAACTTGGGGAGAGTCAAATCAAATTCTTCATACAAGAGTATGTAGGCACGCCAGATGACGAATACACCGTCGGTGTGTTACACGACATGGATGGAGCATATATTAATTCCATTGCCGTAAAGCGCGCGCTCACCGGGCAGCTGAATATTCGCATGAGCGTACCTAACCAAACGGCCAAAGTAAAGCTCGGATCTAAGCTTGTTATTAGCTCCGGCGTAAGCCAAGGCGAGATCGGTCGTTTCCCTAAAGTCACTGAACAGTGTAAAGCGATTGCAAAGGGGATTGACGCAAAAGGACCAATAAATATCCAGTGTCGACTGGTTGATGGTGTCGTTAAAGTTTTCGAAATTAACCCGCGTTTTTCAGGTACAACATCGATTCGGGCGATGGTGGGCTATAACGAGCCAGATGTGCTGATGCGTAAACATATTGGAAGTGAGGCGGCGGTTACAGATTTTCGCTATGAAGAGGCAATAATTTTACGCAGTTTAATTGAAACAAAATTTATAAGTGACACATAAGATGATCGTTGTTACAGGTTCTGATGGAATTGTTGGACGTGCTCTATGCTTAGCGTTGCGCAGTGAGTCAATACCATTTCTACCGATTACGCATCGGCGCAAACTACACACTGATCCGGCCGCTTTGGTTGCAGACCTTACAGAAAATATCCTGTCACTTGAAAAATACTGCGACAATATAACAGCGATTGTTCATCTCGCTGCTGCTGTACCTCACAGTATTGAATGTCCAGATAATGAGCTGTCGGCGGAAAAAACACGATGCATGGATAACAACATATCATCTCTGCAAAAACTCACAAATGCGCAGGTGATATATATGTCCACTTGCGGCTTGTATGACCGCTCCCTAGGGATGGTGAAGCATGAGGATGATGCTTCCGCAATAAGGATCGAGAGCCCGTATTTTTCAGCCAAACTGAAAGGCGAAAAGCTGTTCACTGATAGCCAGCTGGCGACCATTCTGCGGTTATCGGCCCCGGTTGGCTCTGGCCTAAAACCAAGTGTCGTTCTTGGCCGATTCATCATGGCGGCGCGCTCGGGCGCACCAATCCAAATATGGGGAAGCGGCTCCAGGGAGCAAAATTTCATTGACGTCAGAGATGTGGCTGACCTGATCATGAAAGTGCTCTTGGCTCCGCACCCATGCACTATCAATGTCGCCGCAAAAGTTCCCACCACTATGGTTGACCTCGCCATAGCGGTGGTTAAAGCGGTCGGAAAAGGCTCATTTGAATACTCGGGCCAAGTCGATCCTCGAGACGGCGAAACGGCTAGGTATTCGATTTCCAAGGCCTGGGAGCTTTACGGTTGGTCGCCCAAGTATGAGCTTGCGGCTTCCTGCCGCCTTCTTTTGAATGAAAAATTTGATAACTAATGAATATGCACCCCATTTATTCCTTGCCAGATATGCCGTTCTGCATAGGGGCTTGCGCACACCCTGTAAATCCCGACCCGCTCCCGAGCACGTTTCCAATCGAGCTTTGCATCAACAAAGACATTGGGCGGC
>Ga0214919_10007555_pt1 | contig 14619 bp, 15 predicted proteins | sample LL1503_MetaG_FD_177994 | JGI IMG/M metagenome (GOLD analysis project Ga0214919, IMG submission 177994) | Freshwater microbial communities from Lake Lanier, Atlanta, Georgia, United States - LL-1503 | ecosystem: Environmental > Aquatic > Freshwater > Lake | place: USA: Georgia | collected... | reverse complement strand
TGGTAGTGCTTTGCTTCGTCTCCTGACGCACCGGAGATGGTAATGGGCCTGGGGACCTTCGGATGCACGAAATTACGGTGGCTTCCCTTTCCTCACCGATCCACAAACCCGGCGTGAAGAAGCTCCGAAACGAGTTCCCTGATCTTCGGCGGCATTAATTTACTCCATCTTCGTCTGCCGCATAACGTGGGTTGGCAGCCTCAGGTTGACGGTCGCGCGTCCGTCCGCCTGTACACCCGCCCGGCCGGGAAGGGCTGCGCGGTCGAGCCCAGCGACTCCTCGATCCGCACGCCTTCGTTCCATTTAACCATGCGCTCGGATCGGGAGAAGCTGCCGACCTTGAGGTGCGGCACGCCCCAGCCGATGGCGAGGTGGACGATGGAGACGTCTTCGGTCTCGCCCGAGCGGGCGGAGACGATGGCGCCGTAGCCGGCGGCGCGGGCGGCTTCCACCGCCGCATAGGCCTCGGTCACGGTGCCGATCTGGTTGGGCTTGATCAGCACGGCGTTGCAGGCGCCGTCCGCGGCGGCAATGCGTTTGGCATCGGTGACGAAGAAGTCGTCGCCGACCACCTGGATGCGGTGGCCGACCCGCTTGGTGAAGGCCTTCATCGCCTCGAAGTCGGTCTCGGCGAACGGGTCTTCGATCGACACGATCGGGTAGGCGTCCACCCAGCGCTCCAGCATGAGCCCGAACTGCTCGGCCGAGAGGTTGCGGTTCTCGAGCGGCAGCGCGTACCGGCCGCCGGGCTGCTGCAATTGCGTCGCAGCGATGTCCAGCGCGATCGCCACGTCCTGGCCGGGCCGGAAGCCCGCGTCCTCAATCGACCGTGTGAGCTCGACCAGGCCTTCCTCGTTCGACTTGAACGAGGGCCAGTAGCCGCCTTCGTCGGCCACGCCCTGCAGTGCGCCTTTTTTGGCGAGCCGGGCGCCGGCGGCGTAGTAGACCTCGGCGGTCATCTCGAGCGCCTCGGCAAACGTCCCCGCGCCAGGGCAAGCCACCATGTAGTCCTGCAGGTCGACCCGGCCGCGGGCGTGCGCGCCGCCACCAAAGATCTGGATCTCCGGCACCGGCATCGCCACGCGCCGGCTGCCGGCGAGGTGCTTCCAGAGCGGCAGGCTAGCCGCCGCGGCTGCTGCATGGAGGCACGCGAGCGACACCGCCACGATGGCATTGCCGCCGAGCTTCGACTTGTCCGGGGTGCCGTCCAGCTGGATCAGGGCCGCGTCCACCGCCGCCTGGTCGGCGGCGTCCATGCCGCAGAGGGCTGCCGCGATCGGGCCGTTGACGTTGCGCACGGCCTGCTGCACGTCGAGGCCGCGCAGCGCGGTGCCGCCGTCGCGCAGTTCCTTCGCTTCGCCGCTGCCGGTCGAGGCGCCGGCGGGGGTGATGGCGCGGCCCATGTGGCCGGTGTTGAGAATGACTTCCGCTTCCACGGTCGGCCTGCCGCGCGAGTCCCAGACCCGCCGGGCGTGCACTTTGCTGATGAGGCTCACTGGTTTCGCTCCTTGTCGAAGGTGTCGCGTACGGCGGCCAGGCGCTGCGCCGGGTGGCGCAGCAGCGCGGTGGCGGCACGGCGCACGGTGTCTTTCTGCCGGTCGGTGGTCAGGTACTCGGCCGGTGACTTGCCATCCACGCGTGCGAGCAGGAGTCCGGGCAGCAGGGCGGCGGCGCGCGCCTCGATCGCTTCGCGCGGCTCCCAGTCGACGCCGGAAAGGTAGGTGTCAGAAAATGCATCGAAGCAGGCGAGGAACGCCGGCGCGGCGCCGGGCACCCAGAGGCACTTGAGCAGCAGGTGGTTCAGGCAGAAAGCGATGTCGAAGGCCGGGTCGCCGTACCAGGCGCACTCTGCGTCAAGGATCACCGGGCCCGCCGGGCCGATGAGGATGTTCTTGGGACTCACGTCGCCATGCACGAGCGCGAGCCGGGTGCCGGCCGTGGTGGCCACCAGCGCTTCCAGCCGGGCGGCCAGCGCCGGGTGTGCGCGCCCCGTGGCGACGAGGTAGGGCTCGAGGCGGATCGCATGAAAGCCTGCATCGGTCCGGAACTGCTCTGCAACATCGACGCGGTTCGCCGTGCCGGCATGGATGCGCACCAGCGCCCGGCCGACCTGCGCGGCGAACGCCGCATCGGCGCGCCCGGCGGCGAGTTCGGCCTTCCACAACGGATGTCCGGCAGGATCGAGGTAGTCCATCGCGAAGATTCCCGCGTCGTCCGAGGCGATCACGCGCGGGGCGATGCCGGGCACGAGCCGGTTTGCCGCTTCCATCCACAGGCGCTCGTAGCGGTTGCGCCCGACAGGCGCCTCCCAGACCTGCGCCACGCGCAGGCGCGCCAGGGCACGCTTCACGCAGACGGTGCGGCCGTCGAGCTCGACCTTCCAGATGTCGGAGGACACGCCGCCGGTGAGGGGCTCGGCGTCGGGCACTTGAGTGGGGCCGGCGAGGCCCGAGGACTGCAGGAAAGCGAGGATGGGCTCGAAGCCCGCGGGGACCGGCCGGGCGGCGGCGGGGCCCGCTGCGCTCAAGGCGAGAGGCGCCCGATCGTCCAGGTGACGTCAGACTTCGCCGCCGTCCTTGTATACGCGAGGCGATCGTGCAGGCGGTTGGGTCGGCCCTGCCAGAATTCAAACGCCTCGGGTACGAGGCGGTAGCCGCCCCAGTACGGCGGGCGCGGGGGATTGGCGCCGTGGGCCTTCTCCGCGGCGGCGAGCGCCGCCTCGAGGGTGCCACGGCCCGGCACCGGGCTGCTCTGCGCCGAGGCCCAGGCCGACAGCCGGCTGCCGAGCGGGCGCGTGACGAAATACTCATCCGACTCGACCGCGCTGACCTTTTCCACGCGGCCGCTGACGCGCACCTGGCGTTCCAGCTCTACCCAGAAGAACAGCAGCACCGCCTCCGGGTGCGTCGCAAGCTGGCGGCCCTTGGCGCTTTCATAGTTCGTGTAAAACACGAAGCCGCGGCCGTCTTGCGCCTCGGCATCCAGGCCTTTGAGCAACACGGTGCGCGCGTCCGGACGTCCGTCGGGGGTCACGGTCGCGAGCGTCATTGCGTTGGAGACGGGCAACTCGTGGCCGAGTGCGTCGGTCATCCAGCGCTCGAACTGTTCGAACGGGTCGCGCGCCGCCTCGGCTTCGTCGAGGCCGGCGTGCATGTATTCCTTGCGGACGTCGGCGAGATTCAGGGTTCCCATGGAGGAGGATTTTACCCCGTGTGGCGCGTGCCCGGTGAAACGCCCGGAGTAAAGCCATGGGCAAGTATGCGCATTTTTCCTATGAAACCCGTTGACACGCAGAGGGAGATTCGGCATCTTGTCGCTTCCGCCCGCTCTATGGCGGCATGCATCACCGGAAAATTTCAGCGTCACCAACGTTCAGAGGAGAAACACCCCCATGGCTACCAAAAAGAAAGCTGTCGCCAAGAAGCCCGCAGCGAAGAAGAAAGTCGCAGCGAAGCGCAAGCCGAATGCCGCGTTCATGAAGCCGATGACGATCAGCCCCGCGCTGGCCGCAGTGATCGGCGCCGGCCCGATGCCGCGCACGGAAGTGACCAAGAAGATCTGGGCCTACATCAAGAAGCACGGCCTGCAGGACAAGAAGAACCGCCGCAACATCAACGCCGACGACAAGCTCAAGCCGATCTTCGGCACGAAGCCCCAGGTGTCGATGTTCGACATGACCAAGCTGGTCAGCAAGCACCTCAAGTAATTCGGTATTCCTGCCTGCGGCGTCCTGCCGCAGGCAGGCCCTGCCGCGATCACTTCGCCAGCAGGTAAAGGCCCCCGAGCAGCATCGCAGCACCCACGGCCCGCTCTAATGTCAGCGCCTCGCCGAAAGCAAGCACCCCGATCGGAAACAGGATCAGCGTCATCACCGCGCTCATCGACACGCCCGTCGTGCCGACCGGCCAGCCCGCGCGAAAAGACAGCAGTACACCAATCTCGCAGCACGCAATGGCCGCGCCCAGCGCCAGCGGGTGCCACGACACCGTGGAAAAGCCCTCGGCCAGCGACTTGCCCGGGGTGAGCAGGGGGAACGCTGCGAGGCAGGCGAGCGCCGCCACCACGTAGGCCGAAGCCAGCGTGGCGCCCGCGTTGCCGCCCGCCGGCACGATCCGCTGCATCAGGTGCAGCGCCGCCAGGCCCCCGGAGGCGAGCAGGAAAGGCAGGAGTTTGGTGGCCGTCATGCCGGTCTGCATCATCCCTTGTGGTACGAGGTGACGCGCTCCACCTCGTTCTTCGAGCCGAGGATCACCGCGACGCGCTGGTGCAGGCCCTCGGGCTTCACGTCGAGCAGCCGGCCGTTGCCGTCGGTGGACGCGCCGCCCGCCTGCTCGATGATGAACGACATCGGGTTCGCCTCGTACATCAGGCGCAGCCGGCCGGCCTTGTTCTTGTCATCGCGCGGGTACATGAAGATCCCGCCGCGCGTGAGGATGCGGTAGACGTCCGACACCATCGAGGCGACCCAGCGCATGTTGAAGTCCTTGCCGCGTACACCGGTCTTGCCTGCGAGGCACTCGTCGATGTAGCGCTTCACCGCGGGCTCCCAGCGGCGCATGTTGGACATGTTGATCGCGAACTCGGCGGTGTCCTCGGGGATGCGGATGTCCGGGTGCGTGAGGACGAACGAGCCCATCTCGCGGTCGAGCGTGAACCCGTGCGTGCCGTCGCCCACCGTGAGCACCAGCATCGTGGACGGGCCGTACACCGCGAAGCCGGCCGCGATCTGCTGCGTCCCCGGCTGCAGGAAGGCCTTCTCGTCGGCTTCGCAGTAGCCCTCGCCCGTGGCCGCCTTCGGGCAGCGCAGCACCGAGAAGATCGTGCCGACCGAGACGTTCACGTCGATGTTGGAAGAGCCATCCAGCGGGTCGAAGAGCAGCAGGTACTCGCCCTTGGGGAAGTGCGTCGGGATCGGGTGCGGGTCCTCCATCTCCTCGGAGGCGAGCGCGGCGAGGTTGCCGCCCCATTCGTTGGCCTCGAGCAGGATCTCGTTCGAGAGCACGTCGAGCTTCTTCTGGACCTCGCCCTGCACGTTGTCCGTGCCCGCCGAGCCGAGGTTGCCCGCAAGGGCGCCTTTGTTGACTGCGTGGCTGATCGCCTTGCAGGCGCGCGCCACGGTCTCGATCAGCAGGCGCAGGTCGGCGTTGATGAGTGCCTTGTCGCGCTGGCGCTCGATGAGAAAGCGCGTGAGGCTGATGCGGCTTGTTGCCATTGCTGGTGCTCTCCGGTTATTGCAGCTTGCGGCCGCGGTCGGTGACGGTGTCGAGGAAACTGTTGATCTGCGCGTTCTGGAGTTCGTTCTCGGGCGCAGAGATGCCTGCGCCGGACACGTGCCCCATCGGGCGGGTCGGGTTGATCGCGACGTAGCGCACGTCGTTGATGTAGGTGGCGGCCTCCTTCGCGTCGGCCTCGGGGTTGAGGAGGTCGCCCGAGCCGGCGAGGATCAGCACCTTCGCCTTGATCGATTTCAGCGCCGTATGGTAGTCGCCGTTGAAGCCCTTGGTCGTGCCCACGTTGTGCTGGTCGTAGGCCCAGCTCTGGTAGATCCAGTCGTTGGCGTCGATGCGCTTCCAGTTGGATTCCTGCGTGGCCTTGAGGTGCGCGACCACGTCCATGTTGTTGGGGAACATGGCCTCATGGTACTGCGGCGTGCGCACGATCGTGCCCGACAGCCAGCCGCCCCACAGGCGCATCGCGCGCTCGGGTGGCGACGTGTAACTGCCGCCTTTCCACTCCGGGTCGGTCATGATGGTCTGGCGCAGCATCTCGGTGATGCCTGTGGACCACGCTGGCGTGCGGCCGAGCGGGATGATCGCGACCACGCTGTCCATCATCGTCGGGTAGCTGACCGCCCACTGCAGGCCCTGCATGCCGCCCATCGACGCGCCGACCACGGTGACGAGCTTGGCGATGCCGAACTTCTCGGTGACGAGGCGGTGGGTCGAGTTCACCATGTCGCGCATGTTGAATTTCGGGAACTGCATGCGCGGCTGCGACTTGCTGGTGGAGGGCGAAGTCGTCAGGCCGTTGGAGATCGCATCCGTACAAATGATGAAGTACTTGGAAGGATCCAGCGCCTTGCCCGGCCCGATCAGGTAGTCGATGCGGTGGTGGTTGCCGCCGAGCGCGGTGACCATCAGCACGGCGTTCGACTTCTTCTCGTTGAGCGTGCCGTGCGTCACGTACGAGATCGAGAAATCCTTGATCGCCTCTCCGCTTTCGAGCTTGAGGTCGCCCAGCGGCTGCTGCTGGTGGGCGGGATCGTTGGGGCCGTGGGCGAAGGCGGGCGTGGCGAGCAGCAAGGTCAGGCCCAGGATGGCGTGTCGCATTTTTTTCTCCTTGTTGTGCGGTGCGGGATGGCCTGCTTGTTTCACCGGGCGAAAGGCTGGCGGCCAAGCATGTGGCCTATACTTTAGCGCATGAAACCCACGATGAGCCCCTACCGTACTATCCAAGTGCACCGTACGGCGGGTGCTTTGGGCGCCGAAGTCCGCGGCTTGGACCTGTCCAGGCCGATGCCGGCCGAGACGCTTGCAGAGTTGCGCAGGGCCTGGCTCGAGAACCTGGTGATCTTCTTTCGCGACCAGAAGCTCACGTTCGCGCAGTACATGGCCTTTGCGCAGTCCATGGGCAGGCCGGTCGAGTATCCCTTCGTGAAGGGCCTCGATGGATGGCCGAAGATCATCGAGGTCAAGAAGCTCGAGCACGAGAAGGTGAACTTCGGCGGGGTCTGGCACTCGGATACCGCCTACCTCGACGAACCACCGATGGCGAGCATGCTGATGGGGCAGGAGATCCCGCCGTACGGGGGCGACACCCTGTTTGCCAACCAGTACCTGGCCTGGGATGCGCTTTCAGACGGCATGCGGCGAATGCTGGAAGGGATGAAGGCGGTCAACAGTTCGGCGCGCGCCGATGTCTCGAAGACCCGCGAAGACAGGCTCAAGTCCGACGGCCGCAACGATGCGCCCTCGCGCTATGACGCAGAGCACCCGGTCGCCCGGACGCATCCGGAAACCGGTCGCAAGGCCCTCTTCGTGAACGTTGCGCACACCGCGAAGTTTGCGGGCATGACGGAGGAGGAGAGCGCGCCGTTGCTCAATTACCTGTTCCAGCACCAGGTGAAGCCCGAGTTCACCTGCCGCTTTGTCTGGGCGCCGGGCTCGATCGCCTTCTGGGACAACCGCTGCGCCCAGCACAACCCGGTGAACGACTACCACGGGTTCAAGCGGCTGCTGCACCGGATCACGCTGGCCGGCGAGCGTCCCGCCTGAACGCTCCGCGACTATTGCACCGGCACCGAGATCTCCACCAGGTTCAGGTCCGGGTCACGCATATAAACCGAAAGGATCTTCCCGGTGGCGCCGGTCTTGATGACCGGGCCCTCGAGGATGGGGATGCCTGCGGCCTTCAGCTTCGCGACCACCTCCTCCAGAGGTACCGAAGCGATGAAGCAGATGTCGAGCGTTCCCGGGGCGGCCACATGCGCGCGCGGGGCGAACTCCTTGCCCCATTCGTGGACGTTGATCTTCTGGTTGCCGAACTTCAGCGCGATGCGCAGCGCGTCCGGCAACTGGTACTTTTCCAGTTTCATGCCAAGCACGTCGCAATAAAAGTGCAGGCACCCCTCCAGGTCGCGGGTCGTGATGACGATGTGGTCGACGTGGTCAATCATTGTGTTTCCTCCAGGATGCGCAACGTGCGTCATGGGGTGGAAGTCTAGCAAATCAGCGCATTCCAAAAGAGGAGAGGTGGATGGTGAAGCTGTCACGCAGTGTCCTGTTGGGTGTTTCCCTTGTGGCGGGTTCGGTTGCGGCCGGCCCGGCCTTTGCCCAGGCCTGGCCTGCGCGCGCGGTGCAGCTGGTGACGCCTTTCCCGCCCGGCGGAGGCGGCGACATCCTCATGCGCACGCTTGCCAACAAGCTGCAGGAGCGCCTGGGCAAGCCGTTCATCGTCGACAACCGCCCGGGAGCGGGCGGGCTGATCGGCACGCAGTACGGGGCCAAGGCCGCGCCCGACGGCTACTCGGTCACGCTGGGGATCACGAGCACCTACTCGATCAATCCCGCCTTCTACAAGACGCTGCCCTATGACCCGCTGAAGGATTTCCAGCCGGTGGCGCTGCTTGCCGAGGGCCCTCACCTGATGGTCATCAACCCGGACACGCCCGCGAAGAACTTCAAGGAGTACGTCGAGTACGTGCGCACGCAGAAGGGCAAGCTCAGCTATGCCTCGTACGGCAACGGAAGCACTTCGCAGCTGATCAACGAGATGCTGAACAGCCAGCACGGCATGGATCTCGTGCATGTGCCGTACAAGGGCATGGCGGCCGCGCTGGCAGACGTGATGGCCAACCGGGTGTCGATGCTCCTCGCGACGAGCGCGCCTGCCGTGCCGCTGGTGCAGTCCGGAAAGCTGCGCGCTGTTGCCGTATTCGGCAACAAGAGGATTGAAACCCTGCCGGACGTGCCGACCATCGGCGAACTCGGTTACAAGGATTCTGCGCTGCAGATCTGGTACGGCCTGTTTGCGCCGGCCGGCACGCCGCGGCCTATCGTCGAGAAATTCAACGCCGAGCTGAGGAGCATCCTCGCGTTGAAGGATGTGCAGGAGTCGTTCGACAAGGCCGGGCTTTACGCGAACCCGCTTGGCGTCGACGAGTTCGCAGCCTACGTGCATTCCGAGGCCGAGCGCTGGGGCAAGCTGGTCCGCCTGTCCAAGGTGCAGGCCGATTGATGGGGGCGCTCGACGGTGTGCGGGTGCTCGACCTGTCGAATTTCCTCGCCGCGCCGATGGCGGGGATGTTCCTCGCCGACTTCGGCGCCGAGGTGCTCAAGGTGGAGCGCCCCGGCGGCGGCGACGAGATGCGCCAGTGGGGCAACAACAAGGACGGTGTCGGGCTGTACTACAAGGTGGTGAATCGCAACAAGAAGTCGGTGACGCTCGACCTGCGCACGCCTTTCGGGCGGGACGCGGCGCTGCGGCTGGCAAGCGAATCGGACATCGTGCTCGAAAACTACCGCCCCGGGACGCTTGAGAAATGGGGCCTGGGCTACGAGGCATTGTCCGCGAACAACCCGGGCCTGGTCCTGGTCCGCGTATCCGGCTTCGGGCAGACCGGACCCAATTCGCATCGTCCCGGCTTCGGCACGCTGGCCGAAGCGTATGCGGGATTCGCGCATATCAACGGCGAAGCGGGGGGGCCGCCGTTGCTCCCCGGGTTCGGCCTCGCGGATTCGACGACCGGGCTCATGGCGGCCTTCCTCGCCATGGTGGCCCTCAAGGGGCGGGAGGCCAACGGCGGCCGCGGTCAGGTGGTCGACCTCGCGATCTACGAGTCCCTCTTCACGCTGCTGGGTCCGCAGGTGGTGGACTTCGACCAGCTGGGCAAGGTGCAGATGCGCAATGGCAGCCGCCTGCCGTTTACCGCGCCGCGCAATACCTATCGCACGAGTGACGGCCGCTGGGTTTCGATGGCCGGCAGCGCGCAGTCGATCTTCGTGCGGGTGCTGGCTGCGCTGGAGGTGCCAGGTCTGGCCGCGGATCCGCGATTCGCCGACAACCGGGCGCGGCTGGTCAACGCCGAGGCGCTCGATGTCGAGCTGCAGAAGGCGTTTTCGCGCTTCGACCTCACGGAGATCATGCGCCGCTTCGACGAGGCGCAGGCCGCGGTGGCGCCGGTCAACGACGTCGCGGCGATCTTCGCCGACCCGCATTTCCAGGCCCGGGAGAACATCACGAGCGTCGTCGATCCAGAACTCGGCGGGCCGGTACGCATGCAGAACGTGGCGGGCAAGTTGTCCGATACCCCGGGCGCAGTGCGCTGGGCAGCGACCCGGGTGGGCGAGCACAACCGCGAGATCCTGGTCGACCGGCTTGGGATCGACCCGGCTGCGGTACGCGCCGCAGGCCTGCCCTTGGATTCGTAACGGCACGCGAGGAGCACCCATGCTGAAGTTTCCTGAGAAGGTCAGGGTGGTGGAGGTCGGGCCTCGCGACGGCCTCCAGAGCTTTCCACGCTGGGTGGATACCGACACCAAGGTGGCGATGGTGAACCGGTTGTCGCGGGCGGGGTTTGCGTTGATCGAGGTAACCAGCTTTGCGCGCGCAACCGCCGTGCCGAACCTCAAGGACGCCGAGTCGGTGCTGGCGCGTATCGAGCGCAGGCCGGGCACGGTGATCCGCGCGCTGGTCCCGAATGCCAAGGGCGCCGAGCGGGCCGTCGCGACAGGGCTGGTAGATGAACTGCTCGGATTGATCACGGTGAGCGAGGCCTACCTGGCGCACAACCAGAACATGACGCTCGACCAGGCCGTGGCGGAGGGCATTCGCGCCTTCGAAACCGCCGCCGCCCGCGGACTGGGATTTACGATGGCGATCGGCATGGCGCTGTGGTGCCCCTACGAAGGACGCATCCCGGAGTCCAATGCGCTCGCCGTCCTCGGGCGCTTCTGGGACGCGGGCATCCGCCGGTTTTATTTCGCTGGCAGCGTTGGCATGGAAGACCCGCGGCACGTGCATACCCTGTTCCGGATGGCGTGCGAGCGGCATCCGGGCATCGAACTCGGCTACCACGTCCACAATGTGCCGGGTTTCGGCGTCGCCAACGTGCTGGCCGCACTGGATGCGGGAGCGTCCTTTCTCGAGGGTTCGATCTGCGGCGTTGGCGGTGGAATCGCCATGCCGACCAGCATGGGCATGGTCGGGAACCTCCCGACCGAGGACATCGTGCACTTGCTCAACGCATCGGGGATCGAAACCGGACTCGATACCTTGGAAGTGCAGGCGTGCGCGCGCGATATCGCCGGATTGCTGGGGATCGAACCGTTGTCCTATCTCTGCCGGACCGGCACGAGGGAGGCCTTGCTCGAGCAGGCGCGCGGGAAAAAATTCTAGCCCGCAACGAATCCTTCAGCGCGCCCGGGCCCTCTTCGCCTTGCGGCTCGCGGCATACCCTCCCGCGGCAAGGCACAGCGAGATGGCCCCGAACACCGGCGCCATCCCCAGCGCCGACCCGACCGCGCCGAACACGAGGGGCAGCGCCGTGCTGCTGCCGTTGAGGATCATGGTCCGCAGTCCCACGACTTCTCCCTGCCTCCCCTCGGGCGACGCCGCGTAGAGGAGCGACATCACCATCGGTTGCGAGCAGCCCAGTCCGAGGCCGAGCAGGAACGCGATGCCCATCATCAGCGTCGCGTTGGTCACGAAGGGGAACATCAGGTAGGCGGTGCCCGATATCACGAACGCGGTGGTGATCACATGCCATTCGCGCACCCGGCGGGAGAGCGCAGGCATCCCCAGCCGCACGACGAACGTTGCCGCGCCGAAGGCGCCCATGATGATCCCGGTGGTCGTCGCGGTCAGCCCGATCTGCGCGCAGTGGATCGGCATCACAAACGTGAACAGGTCCCAGCCCATCGAGAGCAGGCCGCTCACGATGAGGACACTGCGCAGCTTCCGGTCGCGCACGAGGTCCATCACGCTGTGGCCGGCGGGGCGTTGCTTCGGGGTCGCATGGCGCACGAGGTCGCCGCGCCGCCAGAAGGAGACGGCGAGCGCCACGGCAGCGAACGCGGCCATGATCGCGAAGGCCTTCACTTCGCCCACCCAGTCGATGGAGAACCCCGCAACCAGCGGGCCCAGCGACCCGGAGGTGGAGAACCCGAGCGACAGCCATGAAAAATTCGCTGCGCGGTCCTCGGGCTTGCCGTACTCGCCGACCAGGTTGTTGGAGATCATGTGCGCGAGCATGAACCCCGAGCCGATCAGCGTTGCCGCAATGAACAGCGTCGGCAGGCCAGGGAAGATGAAGGGCAGGATCACACCGGAGAACAGCATGCCGTTGCCCCACAGCAGTGGCAGGCGCGGGCCGATTCGGTCGATGAGCCGCCCGGCCGAGACCGACAGCAGCATCGGCAGCAGGGCGTAGAGCGACATCAGCACGCCGATGGTGAAGGGCGAAGCCTCGAGCTTCAGCGCATACAGCGAGACCGTCATGCGGCTGCTCGTGAACGCAATGTGAGCGAGGATGGTGAGCAGGATCACCGTGCGAAAGCGCATGGCTTAGTCCACCGCCGCCGGGGACGGCGCGCGCGTGCTGCGCCAGGTGACCATGTAAACCCCGGCGCAGGTGACGACGATGCCGGCGATGGACATCGCGCTGGGCACCACGCCGAACATCGGGTATTCGAGCGCCACCGCAATGATCGGGGTGAGGTAGATGAGGCTGGTGACGCGCGTGGCCTCGCCGTGGCGCATGAGGATGTTCAGCGCGTTGGTGGCGAGGATCGAGGCGAGGATCACGAGGAAGGCGAGTGCCGCGAAGAACTGCCATGCCCAGTCGATCTGCGCGCCCTCGATGAACCAGGCCATCGGCGCCAGCGCGAGGCAGGACGCGGCAAACTGGATGAACGCGCCGGCCTTCAGGTCGGTCTTCGGGCAGAAGGTCTTCTGGTAGAGGGTGCCGGCGGTGATGGCGGTGAGGCCAAAGCCCAGCGCCACGAGGCTGCCGAGCGGCAGTTCCTGCACGTCGATCTTGTGCCACACGACCAGCGTGACACCGGCCAGGCCCGCCACGACCCCGGCCCATTGCGTGCGGGACAGCCGCTCGCCCATCCAGCGCCAGGCGATCACCGCGGTCGCAAGCGTCTGGAGCGCCATGATCAGCGCGGTGATGCCGGCCGACAGGCCGAGGTACTGGCTGTAGTGGCTGCCCGAGAGGTGGACGGCGTGCATGAGGAGACCGGCGACCACCACGTGCGCGAATTCACGGCGCGAAGCGGGCCACGCAGGCCGCGTCACCAGGAGCACCGGGACCATGCACGCCACGCCGAGGGCGTAGCGCAGCGTGAGCATGGTGAACGGCGGGGCGTACAGCAGCGCGGTCTTGCTGGCGAGGAAGCCGGAGCCCCAGACGCTGACGAAGTACCAGGCTAGAGCGGTGTCGACCCAGCGGCGGTCTGGAGCAGGGGTGGCAGTCATGAGCGACCGCCATCTTCTCATGTAGGGGGCAGGTGAGCCCTAAGGCTCCCCCGAATCCCCGTAAAACAGCCTCGGTATCGCCTTATTTGCGGTTTTGCAAAGCCGCAATCCGCTCCTCGATCGGCGGGTGGGACGAGAACAGGGCCATGAAGCCCGGCTTGTCGCTGATGCCCGAAGCCGCCATCGACTTGGGCAGCTCGCCCGGCGTGAGCCCGCCAAGGCGGGACAGCGCGTTCACCATGGGGGTGGAGGTGCCCATCAGGTTGGCCGAACCGGCGTCGGCGCGGAATTCGCGCTGGCGGGAGAACCACGCGACGACCATTGAGGCGGCAATGCCGAAGATGATCTCGCAGGCGATCGAGGTGACGTAGTAGCCGATGCCCGGGCCTTCACGGTCGTTCTTCAGGATCACCCGGTCGACGAAATAGCCGACCACGCGCGACAGGAACACGACGAAGGTGTTGACCACGCCCTGGATCAGCGTGAGCGTCACCATGTCGCCGTTGGCGATGTGGGCGACCTCGTGCGCCAGCACGGCCTCGACTTCCTCCCGGCTCATGGACTCGAGCAGGCCCGTGGACACGGCCACCAGCGACGAGTTCTTGAACGCGCCGGTGGCGAACGCGTTGGGCTCGCCTTCGTACATGGCGACTTCCGGCATGCCGATGTTGGCGCGCTCGGCGAGCGTCTTGACGGTGTTCACCAGCCAGAACTGGGTGGAGCCTTCCGAGCCGTCGATGAGCTGCGCGCCCGTGGACCACTTGGCCATGGGCTTGGAGATCAGCAGCGAGATGAAGGCGCCGCCGAAGCCGACGACCAGCGAGAACGCGAGCAGCATGCCCAGGTTGAGGCCCTTCGCGCTCATGAACTTGTCCACGCCCAGCACGGACAGCGTGACCGACAGCACCAGCATGATCGCCAGGTTGGTGACCAGGAACAGCACTATGCGTTTCATGTCTTGTATCCTCCTCGGGCACCCGGGGTTGGGGGAGAATCCGGGCGCGCCATGTTAGCCGAGTTTGGGGCGGGTCCCGCCGGTTTCAAGCCCCGCAGAGTGGTTTGCAGCGCGATATTGCATAGCGTAATGGATAGGGGTCAAATACCCCTCCGATGATTGGGGAAAGTACCATGCACAGGGAAAACACAAACGCGCTGCAGACCCGCCGGCTGTCACACGCATTCGGCGTGGAGATCGAGGGCCTCGACCTGCGCGAGCGGCAGTCGGATGCGACCATTGCCGAGGTCCGCCGGCTGTGGAATGAAAACGGCATAGTGCTATTGCGCGGCCAGCAGATCACCCCGGCGCACCTGATCGACTTCAGCCGCCGGTTCGGCGAGCTCGACCTGCACGAGACGCTCAAGGCCTTCCGGCATCCGGACCACGCGGAGCTCTTCGTGCTGTCCACGATTCCCGTCGACGGCAAGCCGTCGGTCAGCGAGAACGTCGGCCGTCACTGGCATTCCGACATGTCCTACACGCTGCTCCCGCCGCAGGGTTCGATCTTCCACGCGCAGATCCTGCCCGATGTCGGCGGCGACACGATGTTCTGCAGCACCCAGGCCGCCTACGAGGCGCTGTCCCCGAAGATGAAGCAAGTGATCGAGGGGCTCGAGGCCGTGCACAACTACATGGACGTC
>Ga0214919_10007554_pt1 | contig 14620 bp, 10 predicted proteins | sample LL1503_MetaG_FD_177994 | JGI IMG/M metagenome (GOLD analysis project Ga0214919, IMG submission 177994) | Freshwater microbial communities from Lake Lanier, Atlanta, Georgia, United States - LL-1503 | ecosystem: Environmental > Aquatic > Freshwater > Lake | place: USA: Georgia | collected... | reverse complement strand
TTGCGCAACTTGCTGGAATTCCTGCCACAATTGGCGGCGCAGTTCGCATGAATGCAGGCGGTTCGTATGGCGACACCGCACAGAGCATTCACTCGATTGAACTGATGACGATGAGCGGAAAACTTTGCACGCTGACAGCTGCTGATCTGGATTTTGGATATCGACACTGTGCGTTGCCTGTTGGTATTGTCATTGCCGCGCACTGCAATCTCTGCTCTACAGATCCCGTTGCACTTCGTGCGCATGTCAAAGAAGTCTTTGAATACAAAAAGCGCACGCAACCAATGGGTGATCGATCGGCAGGTTGTATGTTCAAGAATCCAATCGATCCATCCACAGGAAAACGCGAAAGCGCAGGAAAGTTGATCGATTTGGCAGGAATGAAGGGCAAATCCAGCGGCGGCGCATTTGTCAGCGAAAAGCACGGAAATTTCATCGGTCTTCGCGATGGCGGATGTGCCAACGATGTTCTCGCACTGGCATTTGATGTACAACAGCAGGTCTTCGATCATTCAAGCATTCAGCTTGAACGCGAGGTTGTCGTTTGGTCCCAAGGAGGTGTTTTTAAATGAGTGATATCAATGTGCTTGTTCTGATGGGTGGTCCGGATGCGGAACGCGAAATCAGTTTGAAATCTGGTGCGATGATTGCGGCGGCGCTGCGCGAAGCAGGTGGCTTCATCGTGCATGAGCAAATCATCGATAAGCCAACAAGCACGGAACTTCGTGCGCTTCCTGGAGATGTGATTTTTCCTGTTCTTCATGGACCATTTGGTGAAGGCGGACCGCTGCAAGAAATTATGGAAGCAGATGGCCGACCCTATGTTGGAAGTCGTCCCCGTGCTTCACGTATTGCGATGGACAAGATCAGTTCCAAACTCTTTGCTCGCACAGCTGGTATTCGAACTCCCCCTGCTCGCATCTTGGTCGCAGGCGAACCTTGTGACTTGGAAATGCCGGTGATCGTGAAGCCGATTGATGATGGATCGAGCGTTGGTGTTCGACGATGCTTCGATGCCGCGCAATTTGCTGCGGCTCGCGCGGAACTTGAAGTCAAACACCCGAGATTGATGGCGGAGAAACTCATTGTGGGTCGCGAGATCACTGTAGGCATTCTCGAAAGAGATCTTCTGCCGATGATTGAAGTTGTGACGAGTCAAGAGTTCTATGACTTCAGCGCAAAATACGAACGCGCTGACACGCAATACATCTTGGATCCCGTGCTTGCACCTGAAGTTCAAGCGGAAATTGCATACGCATCGCGAACGATTTATGAACGAATTGGTTGTCGCGATGTCGCGCGCGTCGATTTCATGGTCGACGAGGCGGGCGCTTGGTTCTTAGAAATCAATTCGATGCCTGGAATGACCGATCATTCGCTCGTTCCAAAGGCTGCGGCTCACGCAGGGATCGCTTTCCCCAAGATGTGTGCGAGGTTGGTGGAGAAATCACTTGCAAGAATGAAGGGCAATCACCGAATGGCAAGAAATGCCGTAAACGCCGGTTCATCTGGTGCTACCGATGCGACCTCTGCTTCGACAGAATCACACGTTGCACCGGAAGCTGCATCTGAAGGAGCCTCGGAAGGAAACACTGCAACGATGACGCGCGATCAGTCTGGCGCGCAGGATCAGACGAATGACTGAAGGCACTAAGAATTCAGCGATGTGGATTGGCGCCGGAGCGGCTCTCGCAATCTTGGCAACAGTGACCTTTGGTTGGTCCGTACCGAGCCTGCGAAAAAAAGCGCAAGCCTCTGTAGGAGAGCGAATCGAAGTTGCTTTCCTTGATGCGCCATCTTGGATGACCCCGACTGATCTCGCACCGATTCAGGATCTTGTCGCGCGTGAAGCAGGAACATCCGCGTACAGCAGAGAAGGACTTGAACGCGCGCAGGTTGCGCTGCTCGCTTGCGGTTGGTTTGATGAAGTTCGGCAAGTCCGCCGAATTGGATCTTCATCGCTCGAAGTTGACGCAACTTTTGTTGATCCAATCGCACTCGTCGTCGATGCCAATGGTGAACATTTGTTGGATAGTCGCGCGCGCCTTCTTCCTCGAACATATGCAACTGGAACCGCCCCAAATCTGACGAGAATTCTTGGAGCGTCGCTTCCCTGCCCACAAAAACCTGGGCAACTTTGGGGTGGCGCAGATCTTCTTGCAGGTGTTGAGATGGCGAAGTTGATCGCAACTCAGCGATGGCGCGCGCAAGTTTCCGCTGTAGATGTCAGCGATTTTCGCACAAATCAGACTCTTTCATTGCTGACTACCAAGCATTGCAAATTGATTTGGGGTCGTGCGCCAGGACGCGAAGCTTCGGCAGAAGTCCCCGCCGCGCAGAAGTTGCGATACCTTGATCTGTTGACGAATCAGTATGGACGCATCGATGGTGCTGGACCACAATCCGTCGATCTTTCGGTGGATTATGTCGGAAGCCATTGAACCGCCGCGCGGATTGGTGATCGCCGCTGGTGGCTGGATCATTTTCTCCGCCATCACATCATTTGGTTTTCAACTGCCGCTTCATCCCTCCCCTTCAAGCCTGACGCCTTCCATTCGAATGCTCTTGCTGACTTGCGCCGTGGGCATGATGATTGCTTGGCCACTTGTGCGGCTCAGCCAAACATCGCGCGACAGAATGATCATCCGAACAATTGTTGATGCACTGACGCTTGCATTTCTCTGGCAATTGCTCATCTGGCCACTTCGCCTTGGGACACCGTGGCCCATCGAGCGAACACTGCTACTCGATCTCTTGGGAATCATTTCTCTCACAGGAAGCGTGGGAATAATCGCTGCTGCATCGGCTTTGCAAAATTCTCTTGCACGCGGATTCGCCATGATTTGCTGCATTCTGCTGACAGTTGGGCTTCAATTGCCACTGGCAGTCGTTGGGTTCACGCACGTCGGAATTTCAAACCTCTTTCTTGCCAACATTGTTCAAGGCGGCATTCCAAATCTTCTCTCATGGATGAATTCGCCAACATCCATGCCAGAATCGCGCGAATGGGAGAGTCTTGTCGCGTATGGAATTTTCAATGGCGCGTTGTGCTTGGTGGGATTGGCGATCGGGGCGGTCGCTGCAATTCAACCCTCAGCGCAAGCAAATCAAGTTGCGAGTGGACGAAGAGCGGGATAACCTAGGAAACACTCTATGGAATTCGTCACAAAAATCGACAAAGAGAAACTTGAAAAGTTGCTGAGCGAATATCACGCTCTCGACAAGGAGTTGATTGTGCGAATTGCAGAAGCGCGCGGGCATGGCGATCTTCGAGAGAATTCTGATTATCACGCCGCTCGCGAAGACAAGTCCATGAACAATTTGCGCATTCGCGAATTGACTCTGCGCCTTGAATCTGTGCAAGTCATTCTTGAAGGAGAAATGCCTAGCGACATGGTTTTCTTGGGAGCGATCGTGCGCATTCGTGACGAACAATCTGGCGGGATCGAGACGTACAAAATCGTCAGTAGTAAAAGCGAAGGCGGCGAAACTGAACATCGCGAAGTCACGACAACCAGCCCAATCGGCGAAGCATTGATGAAGGTGCGTGTGGGCGAGACCGTTCGGGTGAATCTGCCTCGCGGCGAACGAAGGTTGACCGTGGTTGAAATTCTGACCTGAACTCGACGTGCTCATGCTGCACGCGATGCTTCTTCACTTGCCTCCAACAACACTGCAATTCTTGCTTCCAAAATATTTTTTTGAGGGAACGAAGTGGGCGCTGCTTGGTCTGTCTGTCGAACTGATTCTTCGATTCTCACTTGCGACAATTGTCATCTTGCGTAAAGGCTCACGTCCTTCGGTCGCCACAGCATGGGTGCTCATCGTGATCGCGTTTCCACTTCTAGGAATTTTTGCATACCTGCTCGTTGGAGAATCGAGGCTTGGAACCCGAAGGCGCAAGTCGCACAAGATCATCTTGGATCTCTTTAATAAATCTCGATACCACAAACATGATGACCCTCGAGCAGTTGAGATTGCACTCGATCCAATCGATCAGCAAATTGTGCATATCGCCGAGCGGGCAAGTCATTCCCCAGCGACTTCTGGCAATCTGACAACGCTCTTTGGAGACTCTCAGAAATCCATTGATCAGTTGATCATGGATATCAATAAGGCGACGAAGAGCATTCACAGCACGACATATATTTGGCTTGATGACCGTGTTGGCGAAGCGATCGGAAACGCACTGATTGCCGCATGCGCACGCGGAGTGACCTGCCGAATTCTGGTGGATGGACAGGGATCTCGGGCATTTCTCAAAAGTGCGCTCTGCCGCAGTATGCGGGAGCGTGGCGTGCAAGTCGTTGCGGCTCTGCCGACTCATTTTTTGCGCGCGCTCTTTCACCGCATTGACGTGCGGAATCACCGAAAAATGATTGTGATTGATTGTGAAATTGGTTGGATGGGCAGCATGAATATTGCCGCACCAGAATTCGCGGTGCAACCTCGATTTGCGCCTTGGGTTGATTGCATGGTTCGAATTGAAGGTCCAGTGGTGCGCGAATTGCAACTGATCTTTGCGGAAGATTGGTATCTCGACACGAACGAGACAATCGAAAAACTCTTAGAATTTATGCCTGCTTTTCATACGAAAGGCCTTCCAGTTCAGATTATGGCTTCGGGTCCGAACTATGACAATGATGCAGTGCGATCGCTGTTAATCGCCGCCATTCAAGTTGCGAGAAAAGAAATCGTTCTTACCACTCCATACTTTGTTCCTGACTCTGACATGTTCAGCTCGCTCTGTGTTGCGGCAGAGCGTGGCGTGATTGTCCATCTTGTGGTTCCGCGTCGCAATAACAGCCGTATTGTTGCACTTGCGAGTCGCGGGCGATATTCGGCCATGCTCGCATCTGGAATTCAGATTCATGAATTCACCAATGGACTTTTGCATTCCAAGACAGTCACGGTTGATAGTCTTTTTTCGATCATCACATCAAGCAATCTTGATCGTCGAAGTTTCGAAATCAATTTCGAGGTCAGCGCCATCATGTATGCAGATTCATTTGCAGGTGAGGTTCGTGCTCTCCAACAAACCTATATGGAGAACAGCGTCGATGTCACAACCGCTTCTTGGGGGCCACAGTCCATTCGACAACGACTCGCTCAGAATATTGCCGCGTTGGTTTCGCCGCTGATTTAATGCTTATTTGGTAAGCGGCGCGGGCCGAGACACGACCGTTCGCATGCCACGTGCAACCGTTGATGTCGACCTTTCGCCGTCTGGCCAAATGACGGTGACCACAACAGGACTTGCGGAGGTTGCCTCCTGAGGCAGAGGACCAATTCCAAAGTGCACTTGCGGCGCAATGTTGGACTGGAATGGTCCTCCACCAATGATCCAGCGCGTTTGTTTTTGATCGCCGATCGAAAGTTCTATTCGCGCACCGACGCAGTGTCGATTGCCTTTGTGAGATGGATCATCGAGTGCGATGATCACCCAGTCATCCTTGCCATCATGCTTATTTTTGAGCACTTGTACAGGCTCATTCAATCCGCTCACAATGACATCTTCATCGCCATCGCCATCAAGGTCTGCGAAGACAGCTGATCGATCACGCCGAGCATTGTTCAACCATCCTTGCGAAGGATCTTTGATTGCAATAAATCGGTCGCCATCACGACGCATCACCAACGGAGTTTGCTCATAGTCACTGTTCATACTTGCTCGTGTCGCTTGGGGATAGACATGACCGTTGACGATAAAAATGTCTTCGTCACAATCGTTGTCGAGATCGACAAATGCAGCGGCCCAACCGCAGAGCGTTCGCGAAGGCATCCCGATGCCATACTGAGATGTCCGATCATCGAAAAAGCCGTCTTTTCTGCTCACATATAGCGTGTTTGTATCATCACTGAAATTCGTCGTCAGAATGTCCGGAAGCGCGTCCGCATTGACATCACCGATGGCCATGCCCATCGTGGCTTGTTCGGCACCTTCGATGTTGGTCGCCGTGCCTGATCGAGTGCCAATATCTTCGAACTGAAGTTTGCCTAGATTCTTGAAACCTAGATTCTTGAAAAGAAAGTTGCTCTTCGAATCATTTCCCACATAGATGTCCGGCAGGCCATCCTGTGTCAGATCGAGTATGGCAACATTCAAACCATAACTTGCACTGACCGCTCGAATGCCAGAGGCTTCGCTGCGATCAATGAAAGTTCCATTGCCTAAATTTTCATAAAGAAAATCTGGCTGCGCGCGCAATCCGCGAGGACCATTTATAACTTCGAGTCCGCGAAAATGCGCGGGAGCAATTGGCTTTGCAGGATCGCACTCGACATAGTTTGTGACATACAAATCCAAATCGCCATCCCCATCAAGATCTGCGAATGCAGCAGAAGTCCCCCAAAGATTCTCCTTACCCAATCCCGCGGCTTCAGTCACATCGGCAAATCGTCCTGCACCAAGATTGCGCAGAAGATGATCAGGTCCAAGGCATGCAATATAAATATCATCGAGGCCATCCGCGTCATAGTCACCCACTGCGCATCCAAAACTCCACGCGTGATGATCGATCCCACTCGAAGCCGTGACATCTCGAAAGTGCATCCCCCCAAGATTTTCGTACAGTCGCGCACCAGGCCCATTTAATGGTTGATCGAGCAGCGATCCGTTGGGGAAAAACAAGTCAAAATCCCCGTCATTATCCATGTCAATGATCGCGATGCCCCCTCCCTTGACTTCCATGATTTGAGTGCTTGGCGTAGCGCCAGAGGTCGTCACAAAGTCGATGCCTGATGCGGCGGTGACATCTTCCATCTGAATTGATAAACGCTTCGCGGCGTCATCGATGAGAGGCGCAGCGGCTGCCTGCGTAAGTGCAGTCGAAAGAAAAACGATCAACATCACGGCGCAGATTCTCCGATGGGTTCTCGCCCTGTTCGTTTCATCGCCTCTTGTTGTTTCACACGAGCTTGTTCCGCATCTGTTGGTCGATTGAGCGTGTCATATACTCGCGCTAACTTTCCCCATATTTCATAATGATCTGGCCAAAGTGTGGCGGCTTCTTCATAGAGCGCGAGAGCTTCAGAAGTTTTCTCTCTGCGAAGCTCGACATCGCCAAGTCGCGCAAGGACCTTCGCGCGATCTTTGTTTCGATCGGGAGCAGTGCCGATCAATTCCATTGCTCTCTCCAGTGCAACTTGCGCATCGGACATTCGATCTTCTTCGATGGCAATCACGGCGAGTCCGTAATAGGAATCATCAGCCGTCGGCATTGCGCCAACATGACTTTGAAAGTGCCGCTTGGCAGATTCAAGATCGCCAAGATAAAAACAAGTCCATCCAAGAAAATGATCGACCTGTTTGCGCCCCGAGAAATCCTGCTTGCGGGTCAGACTTTGTTCAAGCAACGGCCGAGCCTTGGCGTACTGCTTTTGTTTCAAAAAAGTCACCCCCAGAAGGAATTCTGCACGTGCACAATTCGGTTGCTCCTTTAAAATCGCCCGAAGCACGATTTCTGCGTCGAGAAACTGGCCAGAGCTCAGAAGTTTGGTAGCGACCGAAAGATTCTGATGGAGGACCGCTGGGGCAAGTTCGATGTCCGCGGGACGATTTTTCGCACCTTCCGTGGGTGAATCCAATGGATTTTGCGGAAGAACCAGTTGATTTACAGTGGAATTTGGTTGCATTTTCGATGCGGGAAGCGAATTATCAGCACAACTGAAAACAACCCCAATGGCTGCTGCCGTACAAAGCCAGCAGCCAAATTTTTTATTTATCTCAACCAAGTGCATCAGCTCCATACTATTCGGGAGATAAAAGTGGCATCAGCCAAATTTGGGGTTACATTGTTCGTGGTGATACAAAGTTTCTGTCTCAATTACCGACAACACCATAAGCATGGTGCCTATAATGTTGTTCTTTGTTTCTATTTAGTTGTCGAAAATCAGATCTCATTTGATCAATAATCAAAGAGTTGTTCAGTAATCGCGGTTCTAAATTATGAAACAATCCACCTTTCAATCGTTTGGAGTCACGTTCGTATCTTTTGCACTCTGCCAAACTGCTCTTGCCCAAGAGTCTGTCACATTGCAACCGCGGATGGGTGCAAAATTAAATGGCTTGACCACTTCTCAAATCGATCGATTTGAAACTGGAAAAGTTCTTTATAGTCGCCCAATTTCAATTGCAGAAGGCCTTGGGCCGATTCTCAATAAGAGCAATTGTGGTTCGTGCCATGCAAATCCACTCGGTGGCTGGGGCGCGATTTCGGTCTCGCGCTTCGGCATTGAAAACAAAGGTGCTTTCGAACTTTATCCAGGCGAAACACAGTCACTTGCCCAAGCCCTTTCAAACAGTTCATTCTGCGCAGAGATTATTCCCGCTGATGCAACGATTGTTCGCACACGATTGACAAATAGTTCAATGGCCTTCGGGTTGGTTGAAGCAATTCCTGATGCTCAAATCGCGGCAAATGAAGATCCTCTTGACATAAATGGCGACGGCGTCAGTGGTCGCGTTCACTGGGTGACTCCACTCGAAGCTGCTCCTGGAAGCCCACTTCGCGCAGGTCGATTCGGTTGGAAAGCTCAGATTGCGACCGTGCTCTCTTTTTCATCCGACGCATCACGAAATGAAATGGGATTCACAAATCGTCTCTTGCCAGTCGAAAATGCACCAAACGGAGACAGCGCACGCCTAAATGTTTGCGACAGCGTTGCGGATCCAGAAGATGTCGTTGATTCCAACGGAGTTGGCTTCATCGACCGTGTTACCAATTTTCAGCGCTATCTTGCACCACCACCTCAGACGCCAAAGTCGGGAATGGATGGCGAATTGCTCTTTGCTCAAGTGGGCTGTGCAAAATGCCACGTTTCTCAATTCACAACATCGAGTGCTTCAACGCTCGAAAATTCGATTCGCAGCAAGACCATTCGGCCATACTGCGACTTTCTTCTGCACGACATGGGTCTGCTTGCTGACGGAATCAGCGACGGGAATGCAGGCGAAGCAGAAATGCGAACGCCCACACTTTGGGGTGTCAGACGACGCGATCCAATGTTGCACAATGGTGCGGCAGCTGGCGGCTCTTTCACCGCTCGAGTGACCGCTGCGATTGCAGAACACGGACCATTCGGCGAAGGTGCCAACAGCGCTGCTGCTTTCGCGGCTCTTTCCCCTGTCAATAAGACCAAACTCGTCAAGTTCCTCGATTCGCTCGGTCGTGCAGAATTCGATTTCGATGGAGACAACATTGTCGACATCTTGGATTTCTTCGCACTTCGAACATGCATCGCACAAAGCCAAACGAATCCAAATAATGATTGTGCCATTGCTGACATCGATCAAAACGGTGTCGTCAACTCGATTGATGTCGACCTCTTTGTCCAAGCATTTGACGGCGAAATCTTGGACTGCAATCACAATGGGTTTGCTGATCTTCGAGACATCGCACTGGGAGTCAGCCAAGATGCCAACAATGACGGAGTGCCAGACGAGTGCGGAACTTGCACAGCGGATCCCAGCGGCGACCACTTGGTCAATGGAGTTGACTTAGCAATCATCCTCTCTGGATGGGCTGGACCAGGTCAAAGCGATCTAGACCACAGCGGTGTTACCGATGGAATTGATCTTGCGATAGTGCTTTCTGGTTGGGGCGCGTGTCCTTGATTTGATTCAAAGAAATCTGACAGAAGAAATATTTGAGAACAATAAAAATGCGAATCTCACACTCAATCTTCATCATCTCGCTCGCCGCACTCCCACTTTCCAGTGCGAATGCGCAGTGGGTTTCTTTTACCAACCAAAGTTCGACTCGGTTGGTTGCAAGTGCTGCGATGATCGGCCAGGACAATATTGAAAAAGACTTCGCATATGCCGATTTCGACCGCGACGGCGATCTCGACCTCATCGTCATGCGCAAGTTTCCTGGCTCGATCCAGTCGACCTGCACAGGATGCGGTTTCTTTCGCGACTTATTGTTGATGAATGAAAATGGAGTGTTGACTGACCGAACGAACATCTATGGCCAAGCAGCTGATGTTGCAGGTTCTCTTGGAATGTTTGATGAAGTCAACGACCGCGATGTAGAAGCTTTCGATGTGGACAACGACGGCTGGGTCGATTTGATCACTGCAACCACGATGTCGGACACTGTCAATGCGATGCTTGGTCAACCGCGCGTCTATCACAATCTCGGCAACAACGCCTCTGGACAATGGCAAGGATTTCGATTCGAGGATGCACGAATACCCGAACTATTCGCAAAGAACGGTTCTGTCGCAAATCCGCGCCTCTGCGACTTAGCAGTTGCGGATTTTAACGGAGACGGTTTCGTTGATCTGTACTACGTCGATTATGACACGCCAGAAACAAGCGGAACAATCTGCATCGATATGAACAATGATGGCGACACAACAGATGCAGGCGAGTGCCAGCAATCTCCTGCCGAAACAGCGACCAAGGATTACGACAACAAGCTGCTCTATAACTGGGGGAACACCGTTGGCGGTCCTGGTCCAGGCTTTTTCTACGACACAACGACAACCAAGATGACAGCGACACAGTTGGTTTCTGGATTTGGAAATATGTGCAATACCGGAGACTTCAATAGTGACGGACTGCCAGACATCCTGCGTGTCAACACTCTGACAAGCGGACAAGACGCTGCAGTTCTGACCAACAGGACTGGCGCATCGGGACCTGGACAAACTTGGACGTTGAAGTCGGTCTATCCAGGCTTGGCTCCATACGGCCAGAATGTTGCTGATCTCAATGGCGACGGCAAGTTGGACTTCATCATCGCAGACGACGGACAGGATCGTTACGCACTGAACACCGGCAATTCTGCCGACGGTCAACCAAACTTTGCTCTCACTGTCATCGCAGGTTCGCCAAGCGAATTCGGAAACACGATTTCGGTTGGAGATTTGAATAACGACGGCAGAACTGATGTGATCATCACCGATGTCGATTCAGATCTTGGGCCATTCTGTCCAAGTTCTGGACGCCGAACGAAGATTTATAAAAACACTGGTATTACTGGCGGATTGCTGGCCGAAGACACGACTGTCCTGTCGACTGCAGATCTTTCGAATCTCTTCGATGTCGCTGTCTTTGATATCAATGGAGACGGCTGGTTGGACATGGTCACTGGTGGATGCTCTGGCCTGAAGGTTTGGATCAACAATCCCCCAATTCCGTTGGCATTCAGTTTCCCATCTGGAAATCCTGCGACCATTCTTGCAGGATCAACAGTCAATGTTCCAGTGACTATTACAACAGCCTTCGGAACAATCCTGCCTGGATCGGCGCTGCTCTATTACCGCATCAATAATTCAGTATGGTCAAGCAGCGAGCTCACCGGCGGAACTGGTGGTGCTTACATCGCTCAATTGCCAGCCACTGCTTGTGGTCAACAATTGAATTATTACTTCTCAGTGACATCCGTATCTGCGGGAAATCCAACTGTGAAATCTCCGTCGAATGCTCCCATCTCTTTTTATTCACCTGCCACGACGACTGGCACCGTGGTCCTTGTCGATGAGACATTCGAAGGAGCAGCGACTGGATGGGTTGCGACGGCAGACGCGACTTTGACAGGTGGAGCATGGCAACTTGGCGATCCAATTGGATCATCGGTTTCTGGCGCACCCGCCGAGCCTGCGGATGATCACACGGCCGCACCTGGAGTGAATTGCTTTGTCACTCAGTTGAGCACGGCTGGACAAGCTGCTAGCGCACACGATGTCGACGGAGGCGTTGCATACTTGACATCACCATTGTTCACCAATGCAGGTGCTGATGTCGAAATCTCCTATTGGAAGTGGTATTACTGCTCCTCGACGACGCAACTTGATCCATTCGAATCTTCGATTTCTATTGACGGTGGTGCATATGTATTGCTTGAGCGGGATGTTGCTAATACGAATGCTTGGCAGCTCAAGACGAAAAAACTTTCAGATGCTGCCAATCCTGGTCAAACATTCCGAATTCGATTCTCGATCGCAGACACCGGAACAGCAAGCACGCTCGAGGGTGGTATTGACGACTTCAAAATCACTCGAGCAGAATGCATTGGAGCGCCGCCATGCCTAGCGGATATTTCCGGAGATCGTGTAATCGATGGTGTCGATATGGCGATCCTTCTGTCGGGATGGGGAAATAGCGGATCTTCCGATGTGAATGGCGATGGTTTCACAGATGGAACCGACTTGACGATTGTCTTGAGTGCATGGGGAGCATGCCCAACTCAGTGATCTAAGAATTTGGCAGCTGACTGATTTGTCCCCGGACTGAAATAAATTCGGAATGGTTTATGAGAACGCCGCGGGACGCATGGATGGACTCAAATGTGTTTCGTGCAGATTTTGGCAGCGGACTGATTTGCCCCCGGGCTCAAACATGCTGCGCCGAGCTGCGCAGACTTGCTCGGCTTGCAAACTCGCCGGGGTTCAAATCATTCCACTGCCCACGTGAGCGAATCAAATTCTCGCTCGAACGTTTTTCCGATCCATCGCGCTACAGCTTGCGTGCCCAGCCGCTGGAAAGTTCTCTCGGGCGAGTTCCGCAGGCGGCCGACTGAATTTGCAATCGAATGTCGAACAATCGGATCGTGTCGGTCGCCGAGGACTGTCTGAGCCCCGAGAGGACTTTTCACGGCTGCTCACTCATGCATTTCCGTGGCTCGATTCTGCTGCCGTTTCCGCGGCGCAAAATTACTTCGGTGATCGAGGCTCGGTCACGATGATCGCTCGGTCTACTTCATCAACTCGAACATTCTGACTCTGCCCGCTTGGCCAGCGAACTGTCAGTCGATCCACTTTCTCCGCAGAACCGAGTCCAAAGACGACTGGCAGTTCACTCTGCGAGAGATATCCACGCGTTGGCGAAACAAGTCTGCGCTGGATGGTCCCACCAGATTCTAATTCAATTTGCGCGCCGATTGCGTGTGAGGTCAATTCGACTCGCAGCCAATGATTGTGGTTCACCCGATCATTTCGAAGCAGCGCAACTGGACCACCGACCTGCGTTAAAACGAGATCGCAATCTCCGTCGATGTCAAAGTCGCCAGCGGCGAGTCCACGACCAACGCGCGGCGTCGCAAGATCTCCAATTGCACTTGCTGGCAATTCGATAAAACACGGAGCGGCAGGACCGCAATTCATGAACAATTGACCACGCTGCGCATAAGTTTGTGACGGTTGAATTCGATTGATCGCGTCTTCGATATGACCGTTTGCTTGCGCAATATCAAGATCGCCATCAAGGTCGATGTCGCTCAGAAGCAAACCGAATGTCAGCACCGCGCGTGTTGGTGCCGCAAGCGCTTCGACCACTGCGTCATCGGAAAAATTGCACGTTGCGCCCCGCGAGATATAAAGCGAATCTGGCTCGTTGGCAAAGTTGCCGATTGCAATTGCGAGATCCGTTCCAGCCGATTGATTGATCGAACGCAGATATCCGCTGTCGATTCCCATCGCACCAGTTGCAACACCGTTGCGATCAAACGCCAACCCACTCGCAGCCGCTCGTTCTGTGAAATGACCTTTCCCATCGTTGACAAAAAATCCATTTGCAACGGTGTCGTTTGCAACCACCACATCAAGGTCGCCATCTTGATCGGGATCGACGAAGATCAGGCCGAGAGCCTTTCCAATGGGATTGCCCAATGAATTCCGAACTGCAAATCCCGCAGATTGGGTTGCATCTTCGAATGTTCCATCGCCGAGATTGCGAAGATAGAGAAGGTCGTCGCCCTCAAATCCCGTTGGCGGTCCGTATGCGCGACCTAATCCCGCTAATCGAAAATCCACACGCTTGTCGATTTCTGGAGACCACTGAACATAGTTGACTGCAATCAGATCGAGATCGCCGTCAGCGTCGGCATCGAAAAATCCAGTCGATGTTCCCCAGCGAGCATGGTTCCACTTTGGATCAGCCCTCGCTGCTTGTGTGACATCGACAAACTTTGGCGCATTGACAGAACTCTCGTTTCTGAAAAGTTGGTTCGCACCAACACCAGTGACATAGAGATCAACGCGACCATCGCCGTCATAATCGCCCGCTGCAATTCCCATCGCAAAAAGAGTGCTCGTCAATCCGCAGTCCAGCACTTGCGCAAACGAAATTGCGGCTCCGAGAACTTTCGGAGTGGTATTGAGAAAAAGTTGAACGCTCGATGTGCCTGCGACTGGTGGAGATGCGAAGGGCTCTCCCGTCCACGGAGTTGCGCATGCAAAGGCAATGTCTTGACGACCATCGCCATCAGCATCAAAAACAGCGACTCCTCCAACCATTGTTTCGGGCAACAATTTGCCGCCATTTGCGCCGTTTTTATGGGTAAAGACAAGCCCGCTTGCTGTGGCGATATCGACAAATGGAACAGGCGGTTGCTGAGCGGCTTTGCTGATGCGCGCATCTTTCATGTCCGCGGCGCCGGGGGCTGGAGTGAGATCGACCTTGCGTGTCTTTGGAATGCGACTGATGAAGTATGCGCCTGCGCCAATGACCACCATCACTACGATCACAGAACCCGACATCCGAAATGCTCGATTGATTTTTTGTTCACCTGAGCTTTTCATATCGAACTAATCATTTCGTGATGCTTGCCGTGGGACTTGATAGAACTTGCTTGACTGTCCCTTCAAATCGTTCTGGTCGATCGAGGTCATA
>Ga0214919_10007553_pt1 | contig 14622 bp, 12 predicted proteins | sample LL1503_MetaG_FD_177994 | JGI IMG/M metagenome (GOLD analysis project Ga0214919, IMG submission 177994) | Freshwater microbial communities from Lake Lanier, Atlanta, Georgia, United States - LL-1503 | ecosystem: Environmental > Aquatic > Freshwater > Lake | place: USA: Georgia | collected... | reverse complement strand
TCCGATGAAACTGGAGCGATTCAGTAGTGGGCCGTTGCGCCAATCAATTTGACGCCGCGCTGGTGCGCCTGGTGATAGGGTTTGGCGCCCTTGAAGCCCGGTAGGAATGAATGATGAATGTTGATGCAGCGCCCGGCAAGTTTCGCAGTCAATCCATCCGAGAGGACCTGCATGTAGCGGGCGAGAACAACGAGATCGGTGTCCGTGCGGCGGATCAGCTCCCAGATGGCGGTTTCCTGCTCGAGCTTGGTCGCCTTCGTCACGGGCAAGTGGTGAAACGGTACGCCGTGAAAGTCGATTCCGGCGTACGTCTCCCGCGGGTGGTTTGAGACGATCGCCGAGACATCCATCACCAGCTCGCCGATGCGCCATCGGTACAGCAGATCTGCCAGGCAGTGATCCTGCTTTGATGCCAGCAGCATGACGCGCTGACGCTCGTCGGATGATGCCAGCGTCCAACTCATGCCGAACTGTTCCGCCACCGCGCCAAAGGCTCTGCGCGGATGTTCGTCCTCCTGCTTCCCGGTTGAAGCGAAGACGACACGCATGAAGAACTGCCCTGTCTCGGCATCGTCGAACTGCTGGGCGTCAACGATGTTGAAGCCGTGATCGAACAGATGCGTGGCGACGGCAGCCACAATGCCCGGCCGATCCGCACAGGACAGCGTCAGAATGAAGGGTCTCGCCGTCATGTGAAAACCTCCAGACTCCTGTTGAAAAGATTTATCATTCGGATCGCCGATGGGGCGTGCGTTCCAGGTCCAACTGGCCTCATCGTTTGGCCATCTCGTTTACGATCCAGTCTGCAGTCGCGATCGCGCCGCCGAATGCGAAGAAGTGAGCGCCGGCAATATTTGGCCTGTTGCGTCCAGTAAGGTGAGCTGCGACCGGCACCAGCTCTCTAAGCGGGTCGCTGCTTGTTGCTAGCAGGAAGCTCTTGCTTCCCATCCGGACAAGCGACCCGAACGAATTCGCAACGCCGCAGGTTTGCGCATAGCGCGCCAGGGACATCAATCTTGTCGGTCCTGCGACTCCTATATGCAGCGCGACCTGAGGATACCGCGACGCTACGGTATCGATGCAGGTCGTGATCCGCTCGGGTGTAAAGCAGAGTTGGGTCACGAGACTGACCGAAAGACCCATTGCTGAGGCGCGCGTGATCTTGCGATCCAACGCATCCTCAAGCTGCTGCGCTGGTATGCATGGGTGCTCTTCCGGATAGACCGCAAATGAGATTTCCCTGATACCGGATTCGGCGATAGCTGGATCTGCCAGAACCGCTTCGGCATCAGCAAAGGGACCGGGGGCGTCCCCAAGGTCGCCGCCGATGAGCAGCAGGCGCCGGACACCCGAGTGGCCGCAAGCAACCCGCATGAAGCCGGTGAGTTCATCCCGCGAGGCTATGCGCCGGGCTGCAATATGCGGAACGGGGCGCAGACCGGCCTTGTGAAGGCTCTGAACTGCCGACAAGGATTGCGCCAGCGAATGGCGTGGTAGATGGCTGATGAAGACACTTGTCCCCTGCGGAAGCTTGGCTGCAATGGCCGTCGCATCCTGCGCCCGGTTTGGGCCGAGTTCGACGGAGGCATTGCTCAGGAGTTGACCGAGCGCCGTCTCTCCGCTGAGAGCCGCGCTGTCGTATAGGCCCCCCGGAAGCTCGCTCATGCGAATGGTAATGCGGAAACCGTTCCGCGTCTCTTTGCGCCGTCAGCGCACAGCACCGTGACCATCTGGCCAGGCTCCCAATATCCCCTGTCGATCATGGACAGGCCGACATTGCGCTCCAGTCGTGGCGACCAGCCGGCGGAGGTGATCTGCCCGATCTGGGGGCCGTCGGCGTCACCCGCCAGTACCGGCCACGGCTTGCCACAAGGAGGGCAGCGCCCACCGTCAAAAAGGACGCCCCGGATCTGGCGTTTCACGCCCTCTCGGGCCACGCGTTCGATGGTCGTGCGGCCGATATAGTCGATGGAACCGTCGAGCGTGCAGTACTTTTCCATGCCGCATTCCAGCGGATTGTTTTCGCGCGTGAATTCATTGCCGTAAGACAGCAGGCCAGCCTCGATGCGGTCCGGCACATTGGGGCAGCCAGGGGTCATTCCGTAGGGTTTGCCGGCTTCCCAGATGCTGTCCCAGAGAGCGGGGCCGAGATGGCTGCCGCGCAGGAACACTTCATAGCCGCCGGGCCGGGAATAACCTGTTCTAGCGATCACCTGCTGCGTTCCCTCGAACTCGAACAGGCCGTACTTGAAGAAGCCAAGAGCACGGATGCCTTCACCGAAGATGCCCGCCATGACATCCGCGGCCTTGGGACCCTGAACTGCAAGCGGCGAGACGTCCGGCTCATCGACCGAGACACTGAGCCCGCGCCCCAATGCCAGTCCCTTGGCCCAGAGCATGACATCGGAGTCGGCGATGGAGAGCCAGAAATGGTCCTCCGCCAGCTTGAGAAGCACGGGATCATTGATCATGCCGCCATTCTCATCAGTGATCGGGAGATAGAAGCATTGTCCCAGCTTCATCCGGCTGATGTTGCGTGGCGTCATCCATTGCACGAGCTTTGCCGCATCGGAACCGCTGATCTCCACCTGACGCTGGCAGGAAACATCCCAGATCTGCACCTGCTCGCGCAGGTGAAGGAAATCCTCCTCAACGGTTCTCTCGAATGCTTTCGGCAGCAGCATGTGATTGACGACGGAAAACCCGCGCACGCCGACTGTCTCGACCCGATCAGTGTAAGGTGTGCGTCGGATGCGACGCGACATGTTCAGTCCCGAGGTGCTCACAGGCGTCTCCGTGGTTCTTGTATTCTTGGGAAGATCAGCTCGACCACCAGACGGAGTATCCGTTCGGCGAGAGGATCACCGGCAAATGGTACTTGGCTTTTGCATCAGGCATGGCGAAGCGCAGGACCACCTCGCCGACGATCTGACGTTCGTGACGATCCGGTAGCTGGGCCGCGAAGTACGGCCCAGTCTCGAAGATGAGTTCGTACTGCGCCGCCGTATCGATCGCAGCGTTGTCGATCTCTTCCAAAAGCCGACCGCCAGGATCGGTCATTTTCCGGAAGACCGTTGTCCGGCTTCCATCCTTCGTCAGTTTGAGAAGCGTGATCGGGATGCCGCCGGCGTGGGTGCCGTTGACAGCGTCGAGCGTGTGGGTCGAGACGATTGCCATGGCGCTTACTCGATCGACGCCTTGTCGCGCTTGCTGGTTGTGGCGAGCACGATCGGGCTGATGACGCCCTTGGCCTTCACGTTCACGATGGCGGTCTTGCCGCTGGCCATGGCGCGGCGCAAAGCCGGGATCAGTTGCTCGCGCCACTCGACCAGTTCGCCGTGGCCGCCCATGCCCTCGCACAGCGTATGGAAGGGAATGTCCCTGAAGTCAGTCGCGAAATGCTTGCCGCTGGCGAAGAGGCGCTCCTGCTGCTGGGAGATGCAGTCAAGCCCGCCATTGTTGTCGACGACAATCGTGATCGGTAGACCTTCCTGGAAGGCCACCTCGATCGATAGGCCGCCCGAGAGAAATGCGCCATCTCCGCTGATCAGAACCACGTTGCTGCCAGGGTGAAGGTTCTTGGCGGAGACTGCGAAGGAGACGCCGACGCCGAGCAGGCTGAAGGTGCCGGGATGCATTATGCCCGCGAGCTTCTGCCCCTTCCAGCCGGCAAGGTTGACCGCGATCTCGGCCCAGAAATGCGTGTTTCCACCATCGAACACCAACCAGTCCTTCTCGCCCATCACAGTCTGGACATCGAGCGCCAGCTGGAGCGGATGGATTTTGTCGCCGAAGCCCGAGTCTGGCGCGGTGTCGCGCGCGAGTTCCGCGAGCGTTTTCTCGACCCATGCAGCGCGCCAGGCGCGATTGGTGTCGAACCAGTCGCGCTTCAGGTGCCATTTTCCGGCCTCGTTCAGCGCCAGCAAAGCATCGAGAAACGCACCCGGATCCGACAGCAGCGTGAAGTCTGCCGCGCGGTTCATCTCCAGCTCTTCATGTGAGCCGTTGATGCAAACAAGGCGGCATGTTTCGGGGAAGAACGGCGGATTGCCGAAGTTCATCTGATTGTCGAGGCGTCCGCCGACCATCACGACGACATCAGCTGCTTCCAGCGCCTGTTTCGAAGGCTGGTACTGGTGAATATCGGCGAGGCCCATATAGGCTTCGCTATCCTCGCCCAGCAGCTTCTGGTGATAGGGTACGTTGAAGATTGGGATGCCGAGCGCCCGGCCCGTCGCCTCGAGCTTGTGCTCCGCGCCGGACCACCAGACGCCATGGCCGCCGATGAACATCGGCCGCTTCGCTCCGGCGATGAGGTCGAGGATGGGGCCGAGCGCCTCTGGATCCGGCCAAGCGCGCGGGGCGCGCTGTGCTGTTCGGACAAACGGGCGCTCCTCAAGCCCAGCATCCTCATCAAAGGACGAAAACATTATGTCGACCGGCAGACTAAGGTGCACGGCACCAGGATAGCCACTGGTGGCGATCTTCCAGGCGCGATCGACGAACTCGCTGATGCGTGTACCGTCGGTAATGCTGATCGAATGCTTCGTGAGCGGCGCGGCGATGGCGACGTCATCGATCTCCTTGAACCCTCCGGAGCCGCGGCGCTTCAGCGTACTTGAACCCGTCACGAAGATGACCGGCGAGCGTTCGCCCCAGGCCTCCATCATGGCTGGCACCGCGTTGGCGAAGCCTTCGGGTCCGACAAGACAGACGGCCGGCTTACGCGTCAGGCGGGTGTGCCCGTCGGCCAGATGCCCGGCGATCTGCTCGTGCGGGCAATTAATGACCGGCATCTGAAATTCCATGAAGCCTTCCAGCGCCGGGTTGCAGAAGCCGCCTGCCAGGGTGAAGACGTACTCGACGCCCTTTTCGTGCAGTGCGCGCGCCAGCAAGTGGCCACCTCGGATGCGGCGCTTATCGGTCATGATCCTGCTCCTGATCCGCGCAGTAGTATCGGCTTTGCGCCGCCGGATTTTCGCGCTGAAGTCGAAGCCAGGATAGCTTCATTGAGGTCTTCAACGCGCTTGAGACCAACCTGCGCCAGAGCGATCGCCACATCGCTGGTAAGACTGTCGAGAAAACTGGAGACGCCGCGCGCGCCGTCTGCGGCCATCGCGTAGAGAAACGGGCGTCCCAGCAAGACGAAATTCGCTCCCGACGCCAGCGCCTTGACCACATCCTCGCCGCTGCGCACGCCGCCGTCGAACAGCAGGGGATAATCCGGCCCGACTGCCGCCCGGATCGCGGGAAGGGCGCTGATCGTCGAAGGGGCGCTGTCAAGTTGCCGCCCGCCATGGTTCGAAACATAGACAGCATCTGCGCCAGCATCGCGGATGGCGACGGCATCCTCCGACGACAACACACCCTTGACGACGAGCTTGCCCTTCCAGTGATCGCGCAGGCGGGCGAGGAAACTCCAGTCCGCGCCGTCTCTCGGGGCTTTTCGGTCGTACCCCTTGGTGTTTGGACCGGTGCCGAAATTCGCCATACGCGGCTTGCCGGCCACCAAGGTGCCAATCGACCAGCGCGGATGCATGGCGAAGTCGAGGAACTGCGGCGCCTTGATCCGGAAAGGCGTCTCGAATCCATTACGCAAGTCCCGGGGCCGTTTGCCGAGTTTCGGCACGTCGACGGTCAGAAGCAGGTTTGCGTAACCGGCGCTGGCGGCCCTATCGACGAACCGCAAAGCTGTGTCGATCGAGCCGGTGACATAAAGCTGGAACCATGCATGGCCGTCCGAGAGGCGCAGCATTTCCTCCAGAGTTGTCGAGCTGGCCGTTGAGACACAGAGCGGAAATCCACGCTGCGAGGCCTCGGCGGCGAAAGCCTTGTCGGTTCCCGGCCAGGCGAGATCACACATCCCCATCGGCGCGATGCCAAATGGCAGATTGTAGCGGCGACCAAGGAATGTCGTGCCGAGATCCTCACCTTGGACGTCGACCAGAACCCGCGGCAACAAGCGTAGTGCGAGAAGATCAGCCTGATTCAACTCGATCGCTGTCTCATAACCCGCCCCACCATCGATGAAATCGAAGATCAGGCGCGGTAGGCGCCTGGCTGCCAGCGCACGTGCATCGGCGGCAGTCGGCATCGCACGGTGCGCCCTACCATCCCGAGGCCCCCAGATTCCAAGCGAGTTCAATGACCGTCCAAGCATCCCCGTGCCCTTGTCGAAGTCTAGTCTGCGCAGATTGTACGAGGCTGAAGGACGCCCCGGCTGTAGACAAACACTTAAACCGCCTCCTATACATAAAGCCTGCTTTGTGCATGAAGGAGGATGAAAGGCATGGCGAGTATTCGAAGACGTCTGCCGCTGACGGCTTTGCGCACATTCGAGGCGGCTGCGCGGCTCCAGAGTTTCAAAGATGCGGCGCAGGAACTGGGTGTCAGCGCCACGACGGTCAGCAACCAGATACGGATGCTCGAACGCGACTGGCGCTGCCTGCTCTTCGTGCGCAAGACACGGCAGGTTGTTCTGACGGAGACCGGACAGGCCCTTGGTCAGGTCATCGCCCAATCGTTCGATGCCATCGCGCGCGAGATCGACTATCACATCACCACCACGCGCCACTCCACGTCGATGGCGGTCGGGGCAATTTTTGGTGCGCGCTGGCTGACTCCGCGGCTCCAGAAATTCCGCAAGGACTTGCCGCGTATCGCGCTGTCTCTGCGCAGGGGCCGGCGCATCACCAGCCCGACTGACATGCCGGCCGCCATCGTCGTGGACTGGGGCGCGGGCCATTGGCACGGCCTCGAGGCGGAGCCGCTGCTTTCTATTCGTTACGCGCCTGTGATCAGCCCGGCCCTTGTGGCGTCTATCGGCGGCATTTCAACACCGGCAGACTTGTCCAAGGTTTCTGTTCTCCACCAGCATGACCGGTCGGAATGGAACGCCTGGCTCACTCTGGTTGGCGCAGATTCCGTAAGATTTCCGAACGAGACCATCATCGAAGATTCCAATATCGCTATGCAGGCTGCTATCTCCGGACAGGGCGTTGCCCTTGGCTCGTTTCCATTCGTCCAGGATGAAGTTGACGCAGGTCGACTGATCAAGCCTTTCGAGGATGAACTGACGCCCACGAGACACTACTATATCCTGACGCGCCCGGGCGCACGCCGCCAACCGGAGATCAAGGCTGTCTGTGACTGGCTCCACGCAGAGGCTGCAGAATACGCCAGGATCTGGCCCTACACGAAGGCCGGGAGCGCAACCGATAACAGCGAACCTTCGGGATCAGTGCTGACGCCATAGGCCCAACACCCCGGCTCCGCCGACCACGCAGCGGGTGGCGCGCCATGGCGAAACACCACCGCGACGCCGTCATCAATGCCAAATCCTGACGGCAGGACGCCCGAGCCGATCTTTTCGTGGAAAGCCGGGCGCCGATCTGCATCCGCATTGAAATGTGCGCACATGCTACCTTTCAACAGTCCGAGTCCGCTTATCGGCTCCATGGCGCCAGACCCACCGCGCACCAGCGCGTGTTCGAACCAGCATACCGCACCGGCACTGACACCCGCGAGGACCGTGCCGTTTCGATGTGCCTCAGCCAACGCGGCATCGAAACCGGTCTGGCGCCAGAGCGTCAGCATCCTCGCCGTATCGCCGCCGCCAACGAAGATCATGTCGTGACTCGCAGCCCATTGGCGGGCATCATCCGCGCCGGCGTCGGAGGGGAAGACCGATGCGTGCGACACGCGGGTCGCGATCAACTCGTGAAAGTGTTTCAGCCGGATGGGATCATCGTCACTCGCAGTTCCCACGAAACCGATTCGCCGGGCAGTGCCGTTGAGGTGCGACAACAGAAAGTCGTCCAAACCTGAGCTTGTCAGGGTTGTGAAGCCACCGCCACCAATAGCAATGATTTTTGCCATGCGGGCCCCTTCATTCCTCTTCTTTAGACAAATCGACGATAACTTGGTACATTAGCGTCGAACAAGCGCCTAGAGCCATCGCATGAATAAGCTTTATTTTATGCATGATGCGAGGAAAATGGAGTTGTAATCTCGGAGTGCGCGTCGCACTCTGCGATACAAAACGAAACATACATCAATGGTAAAACATCCGTTGAACAACAAAATGGCACCCTGGGAGGGAGCACAATCATGAACAAGCTGATTGGCGCCATCGCCATCGCTGCAGTCTCGATGACGGCTTCGGCCTCTTTGGCTCAAACTAAAGGCACGTTCCGACAGGCGCACGACATCGGTTTCGGCGATGCGTCCAGCCTTGATCCGATTTCGCGCGGCCGCGTGTTCCAGCTGACCGAGAAGCTGATGAGCCGCCTTGTCAGGATCAGCCCCGATGGAAAGCTGGTGGGTGAACTGGCGGAGAACTGGTCGACAACATCAGACGCGCAGACCTGGACTTTCAAACTGCGTCCGAACGTTAAATTTCACGACGGCAAGGTGATGACGGCCGCCGATGTGGTCTACTCGATCCGCCGCATTCAGGACCCCAAGGAAAATTCGCCGGTTCGCTCGACGATCGCGTTAATCGACACGGTCGAAGCGACCGATCCGCAAACCGTGGTCATGAAGCTGAAGTCACCTTATGCGGAACTGCCGCTGGTGCTCACCGACTATCGCGTCGTTGTGATTCCGGATGGCTCAGGCGACACGATCAAGACCACTGGCATCGGCACCGGCCCGTTCAAGCTTGAGAAGTTCGAGCCGCGCGGCACTTCAGTTCTCGTCGCAAACAAGGATTATTTCGAGGGCGCCCCGGGTGTCGAACGGGTCGAGGTCATTGGCATCGCTGATGCGAATGCACGTGTTCAGGCTCTCCTCGGGGGCCAGATCGACTTCCTTCCCGGACTAACGCGCCAGCAGCGCACGCTGCTCGAGCGTAGCAAGAGTCACAGCTTCTGGCAGGTCAAGACAGGCAACTGGCGTGGCATGGTGTTCCGGACCGACGTCAAGCCATTCGACGATGTGCGCGTTCGGCGTGCCGTGCGGATGGCTGTGGACCGGCAGGCGCTACTCAACCTCGTTGCCGGAGCGGACGGCGGCGTAGTCGGCTGCGACACGCCTGTCAGCCCGGTTGATCAATATCGCTCGCCCAAGGCCTGCGCGCAGGACATAGCAGGCGCCAAGAAGCTTTTGGCGGACGCCGGATATCCGAACGGTATCGATGTTGAGGTCCATACCAGCACGATCGAGTCGGTCTGGCCGACAATTGCCGAGGCCTATCAGCAGCAGGTCGCCCCCGCAGGCATCCGGGTCAAGGTCACACCAGTTCCGACAGATGGATACTGGACCCAGATCTGGATGAAGAAGGATGTGGTCATGACGCGGTTCAATGACCGTCCGGCAGACGCGATCCTGAACGAAGTCTACCGCAGTGGTACGCCCTGGAACGAATCCTTCTTCAAGGACGAAAAGTTTGACGCGATGCTTGACGCTGCGCGCCGCGAACTCGACGCTGACAAGCGCAAGGCCCTCTACATCGCCGCGCAGGACTATCTTTCGGACAATGGCGGAACGTTCGTCACCTACCATGTCGTCGATAATGTCGCGACGACAGCGCGGGTGAAGGATCTTGACAAGCTTGAGAACTTCTCGATCCGCTGGCATCTCGTCAAAGTGGACTAGTGTTTCACAATGCCAGTGCGTGCCAGAATGGTGGAACGCGCCGGCAGTTGAATTCTTTGGTCGATACCAAAAGGTGCCATGCTTCGTATTTTCTTCCACCGCTTATTGTTGGGCATCGCCACGGTCGCGATCGTTTCCGGCATCATTTTCGCAGCGGTTGAGGCGCTGCCGGGGGATGCCTGCACCGCGATCCTGCAGCGCGACGCTTCTGGGGAACGCCTTGCCAATTGCCGGCGGGAACTGGGCCTCGATCGACCGGCTCTCACCCGATATTTCGAATGGGCATCCGGTGCTGTTCGCGGCGATCTCGGCATCTCCGCCCATAACAACAAGCCGATTGCCTCGCTGGTCGGAGACCGGTTGAAAAACACATTGCTGCTGGCGGGTTGCTCGCTGGCGCTTGGCGTTCCTCTTGCGCTGTTGCTCGGCGTGTTGACCGGGTTGCGGCGCGACAAGGCGTCGGATCTGGCGCTGTCGACGATCGCCATTTTCGCCATGACGATCCCCGAATTCGTGACCGCCACGGTGTTGATCTTCGTCTTCAGCATCTGGCTCGGCTGGGTGCCGGGTATCGTCACGGCATCGGCGAGTTCTCCTCTCTCTGCGTTCTTTCCAGGCATCGTTCTACCCGTCATTGTGCTGACGATGGTGATGACGGCGCACATTATGCGAACTGTCCGCTCAAGCGTGATCGATGTGATGAGCAGTGATTATGTGCAGATGGCAACGCTCAAAGGCGTGCCTTACTGGCAGATCGTCTTCCGCCATGCGCTGCCGAATGCCTTACTGCCAGCCATCAACGTGATCGCGCTCACCGTGGGTTGGCTGCTCGGTGGGGTCGTCGTCGTGGAGAAGGTGTTCAACTATCCCGGCCTTGGGCATTACATGATTGACTCGATCTCTGACCGAGACCTTCCTGTCGTGCAGGCCATCGCCCTGATCGTCGCGACAGCCTATGTCGGGGTGAATCTCGCGGCAGATCTTCTTGCCATGGCCTTCAACCCGCGCCTGCGCACGCTCAAGGCGCGGTCACCATGAGCGACGGTCTTGTAACCCTGGTCACAACAACGGCTCGTCCTTCACGCATTGCGTTAGTCATCCGTGAAGTGCTGTCACGCCCTTCCGGATTCATCGGCTTGTTTCTGGTCATCGCGCATGTATTGCTGGCGCTTTTCAGCCCCTTCTTTGCGCCATTCGATTTCAAGGCAATGAATGCCAACGCCATCCTCTCGCCGCCGGATGCCACGCATTGGCTCGGCACGGATCAACTTGGCCGGGACATCCTGACCCGTACGATCATGGGCGGACGGCAGGCGATCCTGGTCACCGCAATCGCCACGCCGCTGGCTGTCGCCTGGGGCGGACTGCTCGGCATCTATCTGGGGCTGGCCGGCGGACGCCTGGATGACATACTGATGCGGGTTGTCGATGCGTTCCTCGCTTTGCCGTGGATCCTCAAGATGCTGTTGATGATCGTCACCTTCGGAACAGGTATCGGCGTGCTCATTCCGACGCTTGCCTTATTCTACGGCATTCCCGTCATCCGCATCGCGCGCGCAGCAACGCAGAATATCGTCGCCCGTGATTTTGTGCTTGCCGCGCGGGCACGTGGTCACAGCCGCGTCTCCATCATGCGAAGGGAGTTGTTCGGCAATGTGCTCGACGCGCTGATGGTTGAAGGAGCGATGCGCTGGTCTTGGATGCTTCTTGCCTTCACCTCACTCTCGTTTCTTGGCTTCGGCGTTTCGCCGCCAACGCCGGATTGGGGCTTGATGATCGCGGATTCCCGCAACTTCATGGCGATCGCACCCTGGCCGGCCTTCGCACCGGTCATCGCGCTGAGCTCCCTCATCATTGGCATCAACCTGACCGCGGATGCACTCGCCAAGGCGCTCGGCATCGACCGCGCACAGGCGGCGGTGCACTGAGATGACGGGCGATGTCCTGATTGATGTCCAGAACCTGAGCATCGGTTTCACAGGTCGCTCGGGCAAACTCCTGCCCGTTCTGCGCAATATCGATCTTGGCGTTCAGCGCGGAGAGACTGTTGGTATCGTCGGCGAGAGCGGTTCCGGCAAGAGCACGCTCGCGCTCGCCATGATGGGCTATCTCAAGCATGGCCTGCGCGTGATCTCCGGGCAATCGGTGTTTGACGGGCGTGATCTGCTAACCATGCCGTCGCGTGAGTTACAGCGCATTCGCGGTGGCAAGATCGCGTTGATCCCACAGAACTCGGGTCAGTCGCTGTCGCCCAATCTGCGCGTTGGCGCCCAATTGACCGAAGCGCTGGCGCTGCACGGCAAGCTGACGCTTTCGGCTTTTCCCGCGCGTGTCATCCAATTGTTGCAGCAGGTGCGCCTGCCGGATCCCGAAGTCATCGCGAGCCGCTATCCGCATGAGTTGTCCGGCGGGCAACAGCAGCGCGTCGCCATCGCCATGGCCCTGGCAGGAGAGCCTGAGGCCCTGCTGCTTGATGAGCCGACCACAGGCCTTGATGTCACCACACAGGCGCACATCCTCGAACTTCTGAGCGACATTGCTGTGCGCCTTGACAAGGCGATGATCTATGTCAGCCATGATCTCGGTGCGATTGCACGCGTCTGCAGCCGGGTCGTTGTCATGTATGCCGGCGAGATCGTCCTTGATGGCGATGCGACGACAGTTTTGACGAATCCCGGCCATCCCTATGCGCGCGGTCTCCTCGCGTCGATTCCGCGGCTGGGTAACCCAAGTCTCCCCATGGCGCTCGAAGGTCGCCCGCCGCCGCCAGGCGATGCCGGGCCTGGTTGCTCCTTTGTGGATCGTTGCGCCATTGCCGAGGCGCCATGCCGCTCCGAGCGGCCCGGCCTCCACCCGCTCCTGACGGGCGGGCGCGTTCGCTGTCGTCTTCCCGAAAGGGCTGAGTCGATCCCGACAAAGCGGGATGGCAGGCCGGCATCGGCCGGTGGAAGCTTTGGTGAGCCTTTGGTGCGATTGTCGAACCTTGCTATCAGCTATGCCCGGCAGAGCCTTGTCGATCAGCTGCTAGGTCGCAAGCCGCAAGGTGTTCCAACTGTCGACAGGGTCGATATCGAAATCCGGCAAGGTGAAGTCATCGGTCTCGTCGGCGAATCCGGGTCCGGCAAGTCCACCATCCTCAAGGCGGTCGCCGGTCTGGTCGGGCCAGCAAACGGCGAGATCGCCTATGACAAGTCTGGCGCGTTGCCAGCGACTGTCGAGCAGAGGCGCCCGGAGCAGTTGCGCGAGATTCAGCTCATCTTCCAGAACCCGGACGAGAGCCTTAACCCCCGTCACACCATCGAGCAGATCCTCGCTCAGCCCCTCCAGCTCTATTTTGGACTTTCCGGCGACGCGCTGCGGGAGCGCAGCATCGCCATCCTCGAACGTGTCCGTCTTGGCGCTCATTATCTCGATCGGCTGCCAAGTCAGCTCTCCGGTGGAGAAAAGCAGCGCGTCGCCATTGCGCGCGCCTTTGCTGCCAAGCCCAAGCTAGTGCTCTGCGACGAGGTTACATCGGCGCTCGATGTCTCGGTTCAATCGGCCGTTCTTGATTTGCTCGACCAACTCCGGCGCGACAGTGGCACCACCTATATCTTCGTCTCGCATGACCTAGCGGTCGTTCGCGCGCTGTCGGACCGGGTTGCCGTTCTCTACCAGGGAAGGCTCTGTGAAGTCGGACCGGCTGCGGCTGTCTACAGCAGGCCGTGTCACCCTTACACCGAAGCGCTGTTAGGCGCTGTGCTGGAGCCGGATCCGGGTGCGCGTCCTGTCCTGATGGCCGAGGACATCATGGAGCTGTCGCCGCCGGCCAAGGGTTGCCCGTTCCAGCGACGCTGTCACCGCAAGGTCGGGTCGATCTGCGAGAGCACGACTCCGCCACAACGGGATGCCGGGGCTGGACATGTCATCCATTGCCATATTCCCATTGGCGAACTCACATCGGCACAGACTGTGAGCGCCTTGGGCAACGTGGTTCGGCCCCATGTCCAATGAGAACGGCGCTCAAATGTAGGGCTCAAAGCTGACCCTGTCGGATCGTCGGCGCTTTCTGCCAGTCGACGAGGCGCTCGAACTGGTGGCAAGGATTCTCGTTAAGGCAGGGCTGCCTACCGACATCGGCCAGTGCGTGGCGGAGCATCTTGTCGATACCGAGCTTTGCGGGGTGGAATCCCACGGCATCGTGCGCGTGATCCAGTATGCCGAGCAGCTCAAATCCGGTTACCTTTCACCAAAGGCGCGCCCTGTCGTGTCTCATGGCGAGACGGGATCGCCCTTCATCGACGGCAGCGGCGGCATCGGCATCCCGGCGATGCATCTCGCCATGGATCAACTCTGTGACATGACCGGCAACAGCGGCATGGCCGTTCTGCCGATCCGCAATGTTGGGCATACCGGCCGCATCGGTGCCTTTGCTGAAATTGCAGCAATGCGCGGCATGTTCGTCATCATTATCGGTGGCGGCGGGCGCCAGAACTGGCGCCAGGCTGCGCCCTATGGCGGGCGCAAGGCGATCCTGCCGACGAACCCTTATTGCATGGCGATCCCCGGCGGCGCGCGTGGCCCCGTCGTCATCGATTTTGCGACCTCGATGATCGCCGGCGGCTGGCTGCATTCCGCCCGGGCCGCAGGCGCTCTGGTGCCCGCAGGCGCGATTATCGACGCCGAAGGAAATCCGAGCCGCGACCCCAAGGCATATTTCGACGGCGGTGCAATCCTGCCCAAGGGCGGTCCGATGGGCTACGGCCTGGCCGTGATGGCCGAGATGATCCGCGAGCCGATGCCTGGCCCAGCGGCGACCGAGAGCAACTGGTTGACCCTGGCGATCGACACTTCCCGTTATCGTGACCGCTCCGTCATGACCCAGGCCGCAGAAGAAGTGCTCTCGGAGCTTCGCGCTTTCCCGCCGGCGCCCGGGTTCGAACAGGTTCTCGTGCCGGGCGAGCGCGAGCGCGATGCAAGACACGCCAATCTTGCTCGTGTATTGCTACTGCCAGAAAAGACGCTGGAGGATATCCGAAACCTCGC
>Ga0214919_10007552_pt1 | contig 14622 bp, 11 predicted proteins | sample LL1503_MetaG_FD_177994 | JGI IMG/M metagenome (GOLD analysis project Ga0214919, IMG submission 177994) | Freshwater microbial communities from Lake Lanier, Atlanta, Georgia, United States - LL-1503 | ecosystem: Environmental > Aquatic > Freshwater > Lake | place: USA: Georgia | collected... | reverse complement strand
GTGTTGAGGGGCGGGCGGGCGGGCGGGCGGGTGGATGAGGCGGCGCGGGTCGGCTTCAGGCTTGGTCCAGCATCAGGCAACTGCCTTCGACCGCGCGGATCACGAAGTCACCGGCGCTGGGCGTCGCGCTGCCGACAAAGCGTGCGTCCCAGCCTGCGCCTCGGTGGTTCACGCGGGCCGATCCATCGGGGCGCCAGTGCGTGACGTGCACCTTGCTGCCGATGTCGAGGTTGACATCCTGGTTGGACGATGCGCCTGGCGCCGGCGGCAATCGGCTGCGGTGCAGATACCAAGCCACCACAGCGCCGCCGCCCAAAGCCGCGCCCACGAGCAACTGGCCGCTCAGCGCCAATCCCGCATGCGCGGCCAGCGCCGCAGCCGCAGCGCCCACCGCCAGCATCAGCAAGTAGAACGTGCCGGTGGCCAGTTCCGCTGCCACCAGGCAAGCGGCACCCGCCCACCACAAGGTCGAAGCGCTCCAGTCCATTGATGACTCCTTGGGTCCCATCGAGCAAGCCAGGGTGAGTGTAGCCAACCGGCAGCACCGGACATAGCCCTGCCATTGTTCGCCCCTACACTTCGCCCCTTCCGCGCGGCTTGTCCGCGATCCGAGGTCCAGTTTTCGCCTGCTCCCAAGGAGCCAATCAATGCAGCATTTCAGATTTCCGATCGTCATCATCGACGAGGACTACCGCTCCGAGAACACCTCGGGCCTGGGCATCCGTGCATTGGCCCAGGCGATCGAGAAAGAGGGCTTCGAGGTGCTGGGCGTCACCAGCTATGGCGACCTCAGCCAGTTCGCCCAGCAGCAGAGCCGGGCCAGCGCTTTCATCTTGTCGATCGACGACGAGGAGTTCACGCCCGGCCCTGAACTCGACCCGGCGGTGCTGAACCTGCGCAAGTTCATCGAGGAGATCCGTTTCAAGAACAGCGACATCCCGATTTACTTGTACGGCGAGACCCGCACCTCTCAGCACTTGCCCAACGACATCTTGCGCGAGCTGCATGGCTTCATCCACATGTTTGAGGACACGCCCGAGTTCGTGGCCCGGCACATCATCCGCGAGGCCAAGAGCTACCTCGACGGCGTTGCGCCGCCGTTCTTCAAGGCGCTGGTCGACTACGCCCGGGACGGCTCGTACAGCTGGCATTGCCCTGGCCATTCGGGTGGCGTGGCGTTCTTGAAGAGCCCGGTGGGCCAGATGTTCCACCAGTTCTTCGGCGAGAACATGTTGCGCGCCGATGTGTGCAACGCGGTTGACGAACTTGGTCAGCTGCTCGACCACACCGGCCCGGTGGCCGCCAGCGAGAAGAACGCCGCGCGCATCTTCAATGCCGACCACTGCTTTTTCGTCACCAACGGCACGTCGACCAGCAACAAGATGGTCTGGCACCACACGGTGGCGCCGGGCGACGTGGTGGTGGTCGACCGAAACTGCCACAAGTCCATCCTGCACGCCATCATCATGACCGGCGCGGTACCGGTGTTCATGACGCCCACGCGCAACCACTACGGCATCATCGGCCCGATCCCGCAGAGCGAATTCAGCCGTGAGGCGATCGAGCGCAAGATCGCCAAGAACCCGCTGCTGGCGGGTGTTGACCCCAAGACCGTGCGGCCGCGCATCATGACGCTGACCCAGAGCACCTACGACGGCGTGCTCTACAACACCGAGGTGATCAAGGGCATGGTCGATGGCTACATCGACCACCTGCATTTCGACGAAGCCTGGCTGCCGCACGCCGCATTCCACAAGTTCTACGGCAGCTTCCACGCGATGGGCAAGAACCGGCCGCGCCCGAAAGAGGCGATGGTCTACGCCACCCAGTCGACCCACAAGCTGCTGGCCGGCCTGAGCCAGGCCTCGCAGGTGCTGGTGCAGGACTCGCAGACGGTGCATCTGGACAAGCACTTGTTCAACGAGGCCTACCTGATGCACAGCAGCACCAGCCCGCAATACGCCATCATCGCCAGTTGCGACGTGGCTGCGGCGATGATGGAGCCGCCCGGCGGCACCGCGCTGGTCGAGGAAAGCATCAAGGAGTCGATGGCCTTCCGGCGCGCGATGCGCAAGGTCGACAAGGAGTTCGGCAAGGATTGGTGGTTCAAGGTCTGGGGACCTGACAAGTTGGTCGAGGACGGCATCGGCCGCGCCGAGGCCTGGACGCTGAAGGCGCGCGACAAATGGCATGGCTTCGGCGACTTGGCGGCAGGCTTCAACCTGCTCGACCCGATCAAGTGCACCATCATCACGCCGGGCATGGACATGTCGGGCAAGTTCGCCAAGACCGGTATCCCGGCCGGCATCGTCACCAAGTTCCTGGCCGAGCACGGCGTCGTGGTCGAGAAGACCGGGCTCTATTCCTTCTTCATCCTGTTCACGATCGGCATCACCAAGGGCCGCTGGAACACGCTGCTGACGGCCTTGCAGCAGTTCAAGGATGACTACGACAAGAACGCGCCGATGTGGCGCATCCTGCCCGAGTTCTGCCAGGCCCAGCCGCGTTACGAAAAGATGGGGCTGAAGGACTTGTGCCATGCAGTGCACGAGGCCTACGCCAAGGGTGACATCGCCCGCCTGACCACCGACGTCTACCAGTCGGACCTGCAGCCGGCGATGAAGCCTAGCGATGCCTTTGCGCACATTGCGCGCCGCGAGACCGAGCGGGTCGACATCGACCAGCTCGAAGGCCGGATCACCACGGCCTTGCTGACGCCTTACCCGCCTGGCATCCCGCTGTTGATCCCGGGCGAGCGCTTCAACCACAAGATCGTGCAGTACCTGAAGTTCACGCGCGAGTTCAACGCCGCGTTCCCGGGATTTGCCACCGACGTCCATGGACTGGTGTCGGACGAGGGTGGCGCCGAGGGCCGCTACTACGTCGATTGCGTGCGCGAAGCGGCTTGATGCAGACCTTGAAAAGCCGGCAAAGCTGCCGGTTTTTTCAGCGCTTGAGGCTTCGCCGCGATCAGGATTCGGGGTTGCCTATCGCCACATGGCTGAAGCCGCCGTCCACATACATGATTTCCGCACTGACGCCACCGGCCAGGTCTGACAGCAGGAAAGCCGCGACATTGCCGACGTCGTCGATCGTGATGGTGCGCCGGATCGGCGTGGTGGCTGCAAATTCGGTCAGCAACTTGCCGAAGTCTTTGATGCCCGAAGCCGCCAGCGTCTTGATCGGCCCTGCCGAGATGGCGTTCACACGTATCCCCTTGCCACCCAAGCTTTGCGCCAGGAATCGCACGCTGGCCTCTAGCGAGGCCTTGGCCAGGCCCATGATGTTGTAGTTGGGCACATAGCGCATCGCGCCCAGGTAGCTCAAGGTCAGCAGCGCTGCGCCCGGGCGCAGCCTAGGCAGCGCCGCCTTGGCCAGCGCCGGAAAGCTGTAGGCAGAGATGTCATGCGCGATGCGAAAGTTCTCGCGGGTCATGCCGTCGAGAAAATCTCCGGCGATCGCGTCGCGCGGCGCGTAGGCGATGGCATGCACAAACCCGTCGAACTGTTCCCAATGCGAGCCGAGTTGTTCGAACAGGGATGAAATCTGGGCGTCATCTGCCACGTCGCACTCGAACACCAGCTTGGAGCCGAAATCAGCAGCAAACTCGGTGATGCGTTCCTTGAATCGCTCACCCTGGTAGCTGAACGCCAACTCGGCCCCTTCGCGGTGGCAGGCCCGGGCGATGCCGTAGGCGATGGAGCGGTTGTTCAACACGCCCGTGATGAGCAAGCGCTTGCCGGCGAGAAAACCCATGGCTGGAGGTCCTGTGGTTGGCGGGTCTGGAAATCGGCAGATTCTCGCACGCCAGGCGCCGAACGTCAGTCAGGTATTGCCTGTCTGGCGGGCTCAGGCTACAATCATCGTTTTCGCTGAAGAGCAAAGTTGGGCGGACCTTCCAGCCCTTTTTTTTTGCTCGAAAGCATTTCGACTGAGAGGTCGGTAGTCACACAAGGATCAATGCGGGCACGATGAGTTGGCAGCAAACGCTTGAGCGCACCGTCACGGGGTTGGGTTATGACCTCGTGGACGTCGAGCGATCGACGGGTGGATTGCTGCGCGTCACGATTGATCGACTGCCGGGGCATGTTTATGGTGTAGGGCCTGGCGAATCCGTGTTGGTTGAGGATTGTGAACTGGTGACGCGCCAACTGCAGTTTCTGCTCGAAGTCGAGGCGGTCGATTACGCACGCCTCGAGGTTTCATCACCTGGGTTGGATCGGCCGCTGAAGAAATTGGCCGACTGGCAACGTTTTGTGGGTGAAGAGATCGAACTCACTTTGTGTGAACCGTTTCAGAACCGCCGTAAATGGCGAGGCGAGTTGACCTCGGGCGGCAGCGATGCTGCTTGGCGCTTGGTGTTGCCGCTGGACAAACCGCTGTCTCGAACGGCGCACAAGCGCTTGGTCAAAGCGAATGCGGCGGGTTTGACGACAGTCGATGCGGACGCGAGACAGACCTTGGACTTTTTGCTGGATGAGGTGCGTGAGGCGCGCCTTGTGCCTGTGGTTGACTTCAAGGGGCGCAGAGGCCAAGAGGCCGAGCTCGATGCGGTGCAGAGCCACGAGCATGCGCTCGGGGTGGAAAAGGTAGACGGAGGTCAAGACTTATGAACCGCGAAATGTTGATGTTGGTCGATGCCATCTCGCGCGAGAAGAGCGTGGACAGCGACGTCGTGTTTGGCGCTGTCGAAGCCGCGCTTGCGCAGGCGACCAAAAAACTCCACGGTGGTGAGGTGGAAATCCGGGTTGCAGTCGATCGGGATACCGGTGATTACGAGACCTTCCGTCGCTGGCTGGTCGTGCCAGACGAAGCTGGGCTGCAAAATCCCGACGGCGAGGAGATGCTTTCCGATGCCTTGGACCGCATTGCCGAGATCGAAGTCGGGGATTTCATCGAAGAGCCCGTGGCTTCGGTGCCGATTGGTCGAATCGGTGCGATGGCCGCCAAGCAGGTGATACTGCAAAAGATTCGAGATGCCGAGCGTGAAACCCTGCTCAATGATTTTCTTGCGCGTGGCGACAAGATTTTCGTCGGCACTGTCAAGCGTCTGGACAAGGGCGATATCATCGTCGAGAGTGGCCGGGTTGAGGGTCGCCTGAAACGCAGCGAGATGATCCCGAAGGAAAACCTTCGCATTGGCGACCGAGTCAGGGCATTCATTGCTGGCATAGACACGGCCGCACGTGGACCGCAGATCATGCTGTCGCGATCGGCGCCTGGTTTCATGATGGAATTGTTCGCACAGGAAGTACCTGAGATGGAGCAGGGCCTGCTTGAGATCAAGAGTTGCGCAAGAGATGCCGGTTCACGAGCGAAGATAGCCGTGGTCTCGCACGACAAGCGGGTCGATCCGATCGGTACCTGTGTTGGCGTGCGCGGCTCACGCGTCAACGGCGTGACCAATGAGTTGGCCGGCGAGCGGGTCGACATCGTGCTGTGGTCTGAGGATCCGGCGCAGTTCGTGATCGGCGCGCTGGCACCGGCCAATGTGCAGTCCATCGTTGTCGACGAAGAGAAACACGCGATGGACGTGGTGGTCGACGAAGAAAATCTGGCGATCGCGATCGGTCGAGGTGGACAGAATGTCCGGTTGGCCTCTGAGATGACTGGCTGGCGGATCAATATCATGTCGGCCGAAGAGTCACAGGCTAAACAGGCCGTCGAGAGTGATTCGAGCCGTCGCCTGTTTGTCGAGAAGCTCGACGTCGATGTCGAAGTCGCCGACATTCTGATCGCCGAAGGCTTTACCAGCCTTGAAGAGATCGCTTACGTGCCTTTGCAGGAGTTGCTGGAGATCGAATCCTTTGATGAGGACACGATCACCGAACTGCGCAACCGTGCCAAGGACGCGTTGTTGACGATGGAAATCGCCCACGAAGAGAGCGTTGAAGAGGTCTCCCAGGACTTGCGTGATCTCGAGGGCTTGACGCTTGAGCTGATCGGCAAGTTGGCCGACGGTGGTGTGCACAGCCGAGACGATCTAGCCGATCTGGCGGTCGATGAATTGATCGAGATGACTGCCATCGACGAAGCTACCGCCAAGGTATTGATCATGAAAGCGCGGGAGCACTGGTTCACGGCCTGATCGCCGTCCTCCAGTTCGCCACAAACGCGCTCCGTTACCGCATCGCATTGAAGTTTCGCAAGGAAATCCACCCATGGCCGTGACGACCGTCGCCCAGTTCGCAGCCGAGCTCAACCGTCCTGCCGGGACGCTGCTCGAGCAGCTGCAGTCTGCTGGTGTCGCGAAGCGTTCGCCCGACGACGCGCTGACCGATGCCGACCGGGAACGCCTGCTCGAATTCCTGCGCCAGTCGCATGGCACAGGCAGTGCTGATCGCAAGAAGATCACGCTGACTCGCAAGAGCACCAGCGAGATCAAGCAGGCCGACGCTTCTGGCAAGGCCCGCACGATCCAGGTCGAGGTTCGCAAGAAGCGCGTGTTCGTCAAGCGCGATGACGCGCCAGCGGGTGTCGAGGACGAGAGCGAGACGGCCGCGACCGAGGCTGACCTGCATCGCCGCGAAGAGGAGGCCAACGCCCAGGCGGAGCAACTGCGACGCCAAGAAGACGAGATGGCTGAGGTGGCGCGAGCACGGGCCGAGCGCGAGCAAGCCGAGCGCGAGGCCGCCGAGGCCGCTGCGCAGGCCGCGCAAGCCAAGGTCGCGGCTGAGGCGCGGGCTCAGCGTGAAGCTGCTGAAACGGCGGCCAAGGCTGCTGCTGAAGCTGCTGCTGCTGCTGCGATCGAAAAAGCCGCTGTCCCTGGAAGCGCGGCGCCGGTCGTTGCAGCCGTGCTTGCAGCGCCGGTGGCGCCGCCGATCGCGGTGACACCGCCTGTCGAGGCACCCAAGCCCGGCATCCGCATCGTCAAAGCTGGAGACGCTGAGGCTGCTGAAAAGCTGGCCATGGCTGCGGTGGCCAAGCGTCGTAAGGCCGCCGAGGACGAGGCTGCTGCGATCCGGGCGATGATGAGCGCGCCCAAGAAGGTGATGACGGCTAAAAAGCCCGAGGAGTTGGCCAAGCCCGTCTTAGCCAAAGAAGCCATCCTGGGCACCATTCACAAACCCAAGCCGGTGCCGGGTGCGACCACAACAGGCGCGGGCGCCGCGAAACCAGGCGACAAGAAATCTGTCAAGAGTGAAAAGCTGTCGTCGAGCTGGGCTGACGATGCAGCCAAGAAGCGCGCTTTGGCAGGCAAAGGCCGCACCGATGGCGGCGCAGCCAACCGTCCGGGTTGGCGTGCGCCGCGCGGTGGACGCCGTGGCGATCGCGATCAAGGTGTTCAAAGCAACTTCCAGGCCCCCACCGAGCAGGTGATCCAGGAAGTGCATGTGCCCGAGACCATCAGCGTGGCCGACCTGGCACACAAGATGTCGGTCAAGGCCGCCGAGGTGATCAAGCAGTTGATGAAGCTGGGCCAGATGGTCACGATCAACCAGCAACTCGACCAAGAGACGGCGATGATCCTGGTCGAGGAGATGGGCCACAAGGCCTTCGCGGCCAAACTTGACGATCCTGACGCATTCCTTGAAGAGGAGCATGTCGCGGCCGAAGGCGAGCAGTTGCCAAGAGCGCCGGTGGTCACGATCATGGGTCACGTCGACCACGGCAAGACCTCGCTGCTGGACTACATCCGCCGCACCCGCGTCGCCGCAGGCGAAGCCGGTGGTATCACGCAGCACATCGGCGCCTACCACGTTGAGACGCCGCGCGGCATGATCACTTTCCTCGACACCCCCGGTCACGCGGCCTTCACGGCGATGCGTGCGCGGGGTGCGACCGCGACCGACTTGGTGATTCTGGTGGTCGCGGCCGATGACGGCGTGATGCCCCAGACCAAGGAGGCGATCTCGCACGCCAAGTCGGCCAATGTGCCGATGGTCGTGGCGATGAACAAAATCGACAAGCCCGGCGCCAACCTGGAGCGCCTGAAGGGCGAACTGGTGGCCGAGGCCGTGGTACCGGAAGATTTCGGTGGTGAGACCCCGTTCGTGCCGGTGTCGGCCAAGACTGGCGAGGGCATAGACCACTTGCTCGAGCAGGTGCTGCTGCAGGCCGAGGTGCTGGAGTTGAAGGCCTCGACCACCTCGTTGGCCAAAGGCCTGGTGATCGAAGCACGCCTGGACAAGGGCCGCGGCCCGGTCGCTACCGTGCTGGTTCAAAGCGGAACCCTCAAGCGCGGCGATGTGGTGCTGGCGGGTTCGAGTTTTGGCCGCGTTCGGGCGATGACCGATGAGGACGGCAAGTCCTGCCAGGAAGCCGGTCCGTCGATTCCGGTCGAAATCCAGGGCTTGACCGAGGTGCCGCAGGCCGGCGACGAGTTCATGGTGCTGTCCGATGAGCGTCGGGCGCGCGAGATTGCGACCTTCCGCCAGGGCAAGTACCGCGAGGTCACGCTCAACCGGCGCCAGGCAGCCAAGCTCGACAACATCTTCGACAACATGGGCGAAGGCCAGGCGCAGACGCTGGCCCTCATCATCAAGGCCGACGTTCAAGGCTCGCAGGAAGCGCTGGCCCAGTCGCTGGTCAAGCTCAGCACGCCTGAAGTCAAGGTGCAGATCGTGCACGGCGCGGTCGGCGGCATCAGCGAGAGCGACGTCAACCTGGCGATCGCGTCCAAGGCGGTCATCATCGGCTTCAACGTGCGGGCCGATTCGGGCGCCCGCAAACTGGCTGAGAACAACGGCGTCGACCTGCGCTACTACAACATCATCTACGACGCCGTCGACGAGGTGAAGGCTGCGATGACCGGCATGCTCGCCCCCGAACAGAAGGAAGAAGTCATCGGCAGCGCCGAGATCCGCACCGTGTTCATCGCCAGCAAGATCGGCACGGTGGCTGGTTGCATGGTCACCGCAGGTGTGGTCCGCCGCAACGCCAAGTTCCGCTTGCTGCGCGAGAACGTGGTGATCTACACCGGCGAGCTCGATTCGCTCAAGCGCATGAAAGACGATGTGCGCGAAGTGGTCGAGGGCTTCGAGTGCGGCATCAAGCTCAAGAACTACAACGACATTGCCGAGGGCGATGCGCTGGAGTTCTTCGAGGTCAAGGAAGTCGCCCGAACGCTTTAACTTTTGCCCCCAGTCGCTGCGCTCCTGCCCTCGCGGGGCGCTCCCAGCCTTGGGAAGGCCCGGCGGCCGGGCGGAGTTGCCCTCACCTGCAAACCCCGCTATCCCAAAGAAGGCGGGGTTTGCACTTGTGTGGCCCACCCAGAGAACACCATGCGCCACAAGCGAGCCATACCCCACCGCGGCGTCCGCGTTGCCGACCAGATCCAGCGCGATCTGGGTGAGCTGATCCGCGACCTCAAAGACCCCCGCATCGGCATGGTCACGGTCAACAGCGTGCAGGTCACGCCCGACTACGCCCATGCCAAGGTTTACTTCTCGGTATTGGTCGGCGACACGGCTGAATGCGCGGCCGGCCTGAATGAAGCCGCCGGATTTCTGCGCAATGGTCTGTTCAAGCGATTGCAGATCCACACTGTGCCGACCTTGCATTTTCAGTTCGACCGCACCACCGAGCACGCGGCTGAGCTGTCGGCGCTGATCCGCGAAGCCAATTCGACGCGCGCCAAGGAAGACGGCGAGTCCTGAAGTCATGAGCCACCCGGTCCGTGTCCGCCAAGTCCGCCGTGCGCTGCACGGTGTGCTGCTGCTCGACAAGCCACTGGGCTGGACGAGCAACGACGCCTTGCAGAAAGCCAAGTGGCTGCTGCGGGCCGAGAAAGCAGGCCACACGGGAACGCTCGATCCGCTCGCCACTGGCTTGCTGCCGCTGTGCTTCGGCGCTGCGACCAAGTTCAGCCAAGTCAGCCTGGATGCCGACAAGGCTTACTGCGCGACGCTGGGTCTGGGCCGGCGCACCAGCACCGGCGACCTTGAGGGCGAAGTGCTGCAACAGCGGCCTGTCAACATCGACCGGGCTTTGATCGAGCAGGTTCTGCAGCGCTTCACCGGGCCGATCGCCCAGGTGCCGCCGATGCATTCGGCGCTAAAGAAGGACGGCCGTGCGCTCTACGAATACGCCCGTGCCGGTCTCGAAGTCGAGCGCGCAGCGCGCCAGGTGACGATTCACGCCATCGACATCATCGACTGGCAGGATGCCAGTCTGATGATCGCCGTGTCTTGCAGCAAGGGAACCTACATCCGCACCCTGGCCGAGGACATCGGCGAGGCGCTGGGCTGTGGCGCTCACCTCACCGGTCTGCGTCGCACCGGCAGCGGACCGCTGGGTTTGGCGGGCGCGGTGACGCTGGCCGATCTCGAGGCAATGGATGAAGCCGATCGCCTGGCGCTGTTGCTGCCTGCCGATACCTTGCTGGCCGGTTGGCCGAGCCTGGCCCTTGACACTGCCGAGGCTGGCCGCTTCCTGACCGGCATGCGCCGGCGAGTGGCGCATGCCGATGCACCTGCAGTCAAGGTCTATGGCCCTGAACCCGGCGCTTTTCTCGGCAGTGCCCACATCATGTCCGGCGAATTGATCGCCGACCGCCTGCTCAGCCCTTTGGAAGTGCAGGCCTTGATTCCCGCGGCGTTGGCCGCAACCACCCTTCAAGCGCTGGTTGCAGCTGCCTGATCCGATTCCTCGCAAAGACCCATCATGACCCAACAGATCCGCAACATCGCCATCATCGCGCACGTCGACCATGGCAAGACCACATTGGTCGACCAACTGCTGCGCCAGAGCGGCACCTTCGCCAACCACGAAAAAGTCATCGACTGCGTGATGGACAGCAACGCGATCGAGAAAGAGCGCGGCATCACGATCCTGGCCAAGAACTGCGCGGTCAGCTGGGAAGGCACCCACATCAACATCGTCGACACGCCGGGCCACGCCGACTTCGGCGGCGAAGTCGAGCGCGCGCTGTCGATGGTTGACGGCGTGGTGCTGCTGATCGATGCCCAGGAAGGGCCGATGCCGCAGACCCGCTTCGTCACCAAGAAAGCGCTGGCGCTGGGCCTGAAGCCCATCGTGGTGGTCAACAAGGTCGACAAGCCGGGCTCCAAACCGCAGGCCGTGGTCAACGCCACCTTCGACCTGTTCGACAAGCTCGGCGCCACCGACGAGCAGTTGGACTTTCCAGTTGTTTACGCCTCGGGCATCAACGGCTGGTCTTCGCTGGAAGAGGGTGCTCACGGTGAGAAGTGGGGCACCGACATGTCGGCGCTGTTCAACACCGTGCTCAAGCATGTAGACCCGCACGCCGGCGAGCCGGACGCGCCGCTGCAGTTGCAGATCTCCTCGCTCGACTACTCCACCTTCGTTGGCCGTATCGGCGTGGGCCGCATCAACGCCGGCACCGTCAAACCGGGCATGGAGGTGATGGTGATGGAAGGTCCGGACGGCAAGTCGGTCAAGGGTCGGGTCAACCAAGTGTTGACCTTCCAGGGCCTGGACCGCGTTCAGGTCACCGAAGCCGGCCCGGGCGAGATCGTGCTGATCAACGGCATCGATGCGCTGGGCATAGGCGTGACCGTGACCGACCCGCTGGAGCCGAACCCTCTGCCGATGCTCAAGGTTGACGAGCCGACGCTGACGATGAACTTCTGCGTCAACACCAGCCCGCTCGCTGGGCGCGAAGGCAAGTACGTCACGAGCCGCCAGCTCTGGGACCGGCTGCAGAAAGAGCTGCAATCGAACGTTGCGCTGCGGGTTTCGGAAACCGACGAGGAAGGCATCTTCGAGGTGATGGGCCGCGGCGAACTGCACCTGACCATCCTGGTCGAGAACATGCGCCGTGAGGGCTATGAGCTGGCAGTGTCCAAGCCGCGCGTCGTTTTCCGCGACGTCGATGGCGAGAAGCATGAGCCGATCGAACTGGTGACCGCGGACGTCGAGGAGCAACACCAGGGTGGCGTGATGCAGGCCTTGGGCGAGCGCAAAGGCGAGCTGGTCAACATGGAGCCCGACGGCCGAGGCCGCGTGCGCTTGGAGTACCGAATCCCGGCGCGCGGCCTGATCGGTTTCTCGAACGAGTTCATGAACCTGACCCGCGGCTCGGGCTTGATCGCCAACATCTTCGACGGCTACGAGCCGCACAAGGGCTTGATCGCCAGTCGCAAGAACGGCGTGCTGATCTCGATGGACGCCGGTGAGATCTTCACCTACGCGCTGGGCAAGCTCGACGATCGCGGCCGCATGTTCGTCAAGCCCAACGATCCGGTGTACGAGGGCATGATTGTGGGCATCCACAACCGAGACAACGACTTGGTCGTCAACGCCACCCGCACCAAGCAGCTGACCAATTTCCGTGTCTCTGGCAAGGAAGATGCGATCAAGATCACGCCGCCCATCGACCTGACACTGGAGTACGGGGTCGAATTCATCGAGGACGACGAGTTGGTCGAGATCACGCCCAAGTCGGTGCGTCTGCGCAAGCGTTATCTGAAGGAACATGACCGCAAGCGTGCTGGGCGTGACTCTTGATCGCCCCAAGGCCGGCCGATGCCGGCCGCCCCCCGTGGGGATCAAGCCGCAAAGCCACATTTGCTTGAGAGCCGCATCCCGCACGCTTCCGATCTTCGACCGGGAATGTGCGGCACCCCCCGGCCTTGCAGGCCGCAGCCTCGCAGAGCTCGGCTCCTTCGCCCCGTCCAAGCCGACGCAGGTCGGCTTGGAGCTGCGGGGCTCAGCCCCCGCCAAGCGGGGGCTCTAGCCAGATGATGGCCCGGGCCGCTTTGCGGCCCTCTTCAATTCAAGACACGACATCTCCGATGCGCATTTCCCACTCCCGAGCCGTGTTGCTGATGCTGTTGGTCACTTTGCTGTGGAGTACTGCCGGGGTTGTGACGCGTCACCTGGAGGCGGCGCGCAGCTTCGAGGTGACGTTCTGGCGCAGTGCGTTCAATGCGCTGGCGCTGACGATAGCCTTGCTGGCCCTGCGTGGTCCCGGGCTGTGGGCCGACATCCGGCGCGGCGGCTGGGCGCTTTGGGTATCGAGCCTGTGTTGGACCGTGATGTACACCAACTTCATGATCGCGCTCATGTTGACGACGGTCGCCACGGTGCTGATCACGCTGTCAATCGCACCGCTGCTGACGGCCTTGTTTGCGAGGCTGTTCCTGCGGCACCGTTTGCCGCGCCGCACCTGGGTGGCGATCGCTGTTGCGGGAACCGGCATCGCCTGGATGTTTGGCCAGCAGGCCATGGCTGGCGGTGCGTCGGTGACGGGCGCGTTGGTGGCTTTGGGGGTGCCGATCGCCGGGGCCTGCAACTGGACCTTGCTGCAGCACATGAACCAGCGCGTCGCCAGCGATGCCTCGTCTGCGGCGCCCGACATGTTGCCTGCGGTGCTGCTGGGCGCGCTGTTGTCGGCGCTCATCATGTTGCCGCTGTCGCTGCCGTTCTCGGCCACTGCACACGATTTGTCGCTGCTGGGGCTGCTGGGCTTCTTTCAACTGGCGGTGCCTTGCCTGCTCGCGGTGCAGCTGACCAAGGTGCTGCCGGCACCTGAGATTTCGCTGCTGTGCCTGCTCGAAGTGATCTTCGGTGTGCTGCTGGTCTGGCTGGGCGCGGGTGAGTCGCCAGCACCTACGGCATTGGCCGGCGGTGCACTGGTGATCGGCGCGCTGCTGTTCAACGAGGGTTTGGCGCTGCGTGAGCGGCGACGCCAAGCCCTGGGACACTGAGTACTCGTCAGCGCCGGCCTTTGTTTGCGCAGGCGGTCGCTGGTCAGTGCACTGAGCGTTCGAGGCCTTGCCAGAACTTTGCGCGGATCGCTTTCTTGTCGAGTTTCCCCAGCCCCGTCATCGGCAGCGCATCGACGAAGTCGACTGCCTTGGGCGCGTAGACACTGCCTTTGCGGTCCCGCACCATCGCGATCAGCTCTTCGGCGGTGGCGGCCGCGCCCGGGCGCAGCACCACCAGCGCCCGAACCGCCTCGCCCCACTTCGCATCGGGCACGCCAACCACTGCAGCCGCGGCCACTGCCGGGTGCTGCGACAGCGCGTCCTCGACCTCGCGCGGGTAGACATTGAAACCGCCGCTGATGATCATGTCTTTCGAGCGGTCGACGATGTAGAGGTAGCCCGCGGCATCGCGCCGCGCCATGTCGCCGGTCCACAGCCAGCCCAGACGCAAGGCTTGCGCGGTTTCCTCGGGCTTGTTCCAGTAGCCCTGCATCACCAGCGGGCCGCGCACACAGATCTCACCGACCTCGCCTTCGGGCACTTCCTGGCCGTCCTCGTCCAGCAGCTTGACCTGGGTGCCGACGCAAGGCGTGCCGCAGGACGCCAGCCGCTCGGGGTGGCGCTCGGGGTCGTGTTCGTGCTGGTGCAGCACGGTCACGGTGTTGGGTGCCTCGGACTGCGCGTAGAGCTGCATGAAGATCGGGCCGAACACCTGCATGCCTTCGACCAGCCGGGTCGGCGACATCGGCGACGCGCCGTAGATCACGAGTTGGAGGCTGCTGAGGTCGGCACCCTGGCGCGCCGGGCTGTCGAGCAGCATGTAGATCATCGTCGGCACCAGGAAGGTGGCGGTGATGCGGTGCTCTTCGACCAAGTGGACGAACTTCTCGGCGGTGAAACCCTTGGTCATCGCGTAGGTGCCGCTCTTGAGCAATACCGGCATGATCATCGCGCCCGAGGCATGGGTGATCGGTGTCAGTGCGAGAAA
>Ga0214919_10007551_pt1 | contig 14623 bp, 12 predicted proteins | sample LL1503_MetaG_FD_177994 | JGI IMG/M metagenome (GOLD analysis project Ga0214919, IMG submission 177994) | Freshwater microbial communities from Lake Lanier, Atlanta, Georgia, United States - LL-1503 | ecosystem: Environmental > Aquatic > Freshwater > Lake | place: USA: Georgia | collected... | reverse complement strand
AAATTCTTAAGTATTAAAGCTGGGTAACAAGGTATACTCTCGTTCTTACCGCGGGGTGGAGCAGTCTGGTAGCTCGTTGGGCTCATAACCCAAAGGTCGTTGGTTCAAATCCGGCCCCCGCAACCAATAAGTTGTTGATTTCATTGAAGAAAATCAATAGCCCAATTAAGAACACCATTAAACAGAAAAGTTTAATGGTGTTTTTTTATGTCCAGACCCGATTCACTCACTTTTTCAGAAAAAGTATAGTTGCCATAGAGGCTGGGTTACAGGTGCAGTTAAGGGTAAATGTTTGAGAAAAAAATTCCGAGAAGCCTAGAAGCCAGAAAGTTTGGCTCTGAGCTAGGGGCAGATAATAGATTGGTTTTTATATAACTCTTATAAGAAACCGTTCTCTTATCTGATCCCGTTGGACTAGAAAAAACAGTGAGCCGTCATAAAAGCTGGGCTACTCCACCCGATCATTGCTTATCAAAATCACTGTGCGTCAAAGCCCGATAAGTCAACCTGAAGGTGTTATCCAGAAAAATCTTTAACTAGCTCATATATCTTGCTAGATTTCCGAAGTTTGGATGATGGCGGACCACCTAAGAGAGGCATCCAGTAGGTCTTTTGATCGCTTTTAAAGCCGACATAGTCTCTTGCTTGTTGATAGATCTGGGTTTCAAAGTTATTGGCTTTGTGCACTTGCTTCCAATAAATTGTCGTGTACTCATCATTTGTTTTATCTCGCCTCCTATTAATAACTTCATCGTTGCATTCAATCATTACGTCATCGAGGCGGTACAAATACTTTTTATCATTGTTGGTTTGGTCTGTACCTGATTTCATAGTTTTAAGAGCAATCAGTTTTAGAAATTCACCAAGTTGTTTAACTGGCTTGGTTTTGTAGTCACCCCGCACTGGACATAATTGAGTCTCAATAGCGGCCTTATGAGCATTTACAAACTTAACAAACCTTGACAGATTATCAGTGTTAAAAATTCTATCCTTAATGAAAGTACCATCTTCGTAGATTGGCGTTTGCGTAAGGATGAGGTGAAGCAGCAGGTGCTTGGATCTAAAGTCTTTAACAGAATTAAGTCGTGGGGCTTTTGACTGACTGCTAATTTTTTTAATGAGTCGTTCATTTTCTTCTTGTTCTAAACGATCGAGATCAGTCTTTGGTGCAGTGAACAAGCTCATCAGCTTCTCTAAAAACAAGATTTGTTGTTGATAGCCGTGTAAATCAAGATTGATATCTGCTCTGCAAATTGGTTGCCGGAAAAAGAATTCAATTCTAGATTTATTGAACGAGTTCAGCTCCTCTGAACTTATCAAAATTTCAGAATCAAAGTTCTCTAAAATTCTTATCCAATTAGTTTGATCAATATATGGCGCATTGATGATTGCGTCAATACGTTGATCCCAAACTGCGTTTGAAGCTGATTTCAATTTAATCAAACCAGACTTAGATAGTTCCTTATTATTTTCAATAGAGTTGACCACATAACCCTGAGCTTGTTTGTAATTTATGAAGTTGGTTCGAAGCCTATTCATAGAGGCTCTTTTTCTTTCTTCAACTACGGTAGCCAATCGAAGAAATTTATTGTCATCATCTTTGACAGTCTCTTCAAAAATAACTTCATTCACTTCAACGTCAACATTGGCAACTAAATTTCCTCGCAAAATATCAGCTTTAACAATTGAAATATCTGTCTCATAACTCATATTGCGAGGTGAAATCCAAACTTTGATTTCCTTGGGTTGCCGTACCCTAGAAATTTGTTGGTCAATCTCGAAGTGATGCGTGATATTGTTTTCAAAGAAACCGTAAACAACATCAACAAGCTTTTCATCGTTCTCAAAAGTAATGTCAATTCCAGTACTTAAAGAGGGCGAGGCTAACACTGCATCGTAGTTAAGAATTTCAACTTTAATCTCTTTGATAAAATCTTGGGCTTCCACAGTCTGAGAGTTAGCAGAGGTGATTAAACGAGTTTTCTTTTTCTTACCAAACTCATCTTGAATAGCCTTCTCAAGTCTTTCAAGTTGACCTTTAGAATTAGATGCAATGTATATGCGTTTGCTTTGTTTGAGAGATGTAATCACGTCTTCTATCAGGTGATTCTTGTTTTGGAAAATATCTAAGGACTTGCCCTTCAACGTAAATTCATTCAAGTAAATAAATACTGGTTTTGAATCAGTAAAGAGATGCCCCTGTGCAGATCTCTTATTTTTCTTTATTGCTTCAGATAAATCTCTTGATTTGCAAGGAGCAAGTTCAGTGATGGTGTTGAAAGTTAACCAGCTGAGATCGGCATCCAAACAAATAATGGTGTGACTGTTATGAAGAAGTCGCTCGAGCCGCTTAAAAATATACTCCCTACTCTTAAGTGTCTCTGACATAAAGTGTGAAAGCACCTGCTCGGATTCATCAATGATGATCAGGTCATATCTATCTCGAATGAGTTTCGGTAAGCTATCGAGACAAATGCCATAACGTTTTTGGCGATCAATGATGCGTTGCCGTCTGTTCGCCTGAAATTCTTCTTCAACCGTCCCATCATCCAAATAACAAATCAAATTAAGCCGTTTAGACATCTCACGTATGAGTGATCGTCGGTGACCTATTAGTAGGACAGAGAAATTTGTTTCCCCGCTAGTTTTGGCGGGTCTATCTCCTAGGTGAGATTCATCACTTTCTTCAAAATCTTCAAAGGTCCAACGGTTCTCTTTGATATTAGAAAGAAGGGGTGCCATTATCTCAGGCAATATGGTTGTCTTACCTGAGCCCTTGGGTGATTTGATAAACATCACGCCAGGCTTATGCAGCTTACTAATCTCCAACTTTTCTGTAGCAGTAAGTTGAATCCGTTTTATCCCAACTACATAAGGAAACATAAGCCCCCCAAAAGGGCTGTTAGGCACAAAGGAAGGATTGTTTTTTTCAGCGTACTTTTCTTTAATTGCTGTATCGAAGCTATTGAACTCATATTGATTGGGAGGCACACCCACCCACGAAGGTGTTCTACAGACGTGGCAATATAAAAAGCGTCCATCATTCTTGTTACTTAAACCTACAAAGGCGCTTGGCTTTTGATCGAAATGATCAGGACAAAAAACGGAGGTATTTTTCTTGATGGTGCCAATTGCAACTGTCTCACCTTTAGCTGTCTTTACAAGAGATTCAGGACGGATATAACGATTTGAACGATAGCTTTTGGATTTGTTGCCTGAAGTATCTGAGTTTTTATTGTTTATGAAATCTAGTCCTTGACGAATCAAATCATTGACTAAAGTTTCATCTAGGAATTCATTGCCAAGTATTGTTCCTTGGCAATCTTTAGAACCAAAAAACATTCTTGCCGCATCAACAGCCCTAAGATCTCCTGCAAGTCGGATGGCCAAACCAGTTGTAAGTGCTCGAATATCCGAAGGCTCAATAATTGTTTTTGGCAGTCCAAAAACAATCCTATAACGATGTTGTTCTGAGGTGTGATTGGTCGTTGTGTATATAAGTAAGGCATTATCTGCAACTAGCGTATCTTGCAATGCGTCTTCGTACGATCTATTCCGAGAGCTATATTCTTCAGAATTGTCGACATCAACACATACGATGTCCGTACATAAAAAATTCTTCTCTTGACGGATCTCACCATCAAATTGATAGCTGATGGCATATCCATAGCTATGAATTACCTCTACCAGTTCAGTCACTGTTAACTCGTAATTTTTAAATCCATATTTGTAGTCTCGCTGGTCATTTTTAAAAGCCTTATTCAACCAATTTGAATTGACCGAGCATTTGTATTTTCTATCTGTCATTTATCTATCTCCGTAGTAAGCCAAAACGGTGACATCAACCTCGGACGTGGATGGGATAGAAGGGCTTACGTCACAAACACACACGCCCAATGTCGATGTCATTTATATGTAGGCCTAAATAACTTTGAAAGAAGGAGAGCATAATGACATTTATCCCAAAAGACAAAACTCAATTAATAAACTTACTGAACAAGCAATCGTCAATCACTGTTCTTGCTATGCAAGAGGGTAAGCCCAGTGAGGTGGCTGATCAAATCAAATTAATCAAGCAAGGTAGGGTCACTGTAATAGTGATTAAGTCTTAAATCAACTCTGCCGCCTCTTGACGCATTTCATCATTGATGTCGATGTAGCGTTGGGTGGTGCCAAGGTGCTTGTGTCCAGCCAACGATTGAAGAACCCTTGCACTGACCCCTTTTCTTGCTAATGTGGTGATGAAGGTTCTCCTTCCGCTGTGAGAACTCCCATTGTCAATTCCTGCATTCACATAGAAACTCTTCATTAAATTGCCAAGACTGTTCGAAGTGAAGCCTTGTCCTGTTCGTGCTGAGATGAACAATGACCTTTCTAGATTAGTTGTCCAAAGAGTTGCCGTGTACTTTAAGAGTGCATCCTGAAGCTTCTTAGGTACCATCACGGATCTAGATGAATTGCCTTTGGTCTGTGAGGATGCAAGATGGACTTCAGACTTGATTGAGCCATTCTTATTGATGACATCTTTAATTTTCAAAGATGCTATTTCCCCAACCCTCATCCCAGACCAATGCGTGATGTAGATCATAGTTTGGTTTCTTACCGCATTTCGACTTCGTCCAAGCCGGAGAAGCAAACGATTGAATTCTTCCACCGAAATTGTTTTGGCTTGTGACATTTCTAACCTTGATTTGAATTTGAAAATGAGTCGGAACTTATGCTGATTAATTATCAAATCCGACATATCAAAGTGCCAGTGTTTTTTCCATCTTTTTTATCTAATGCTCTCAATGAGTTAGCGCAGTCCGATCGGAATATCTATGTATTCCGATCAACAAGGCGGTGGATAGTTAATTAATGTTCATCGATCATGGAGACTCATCAATTAATGAGGAGTTAAAGCCATGATTCAACTTGCCGATGTGAAATTAGTCTCAGCTGTTCGTCCAACCTTCCAAGACCCAGTTACTTTGAAAAGAACAAAGTTCATTTCTAGGGTCTCTGAACAATTGGAAATTGCAAATCAATTAATGAAGGGTGAGCAAATACCCTTTACCAGTTTCCATGATCCTGTTTCACTTAGGAGACCAAGGAAGGTAAGTCCTTGGTGGTGGACAGACAAGGATGGAAAGTACCTAATGACCATTAAGTATGGATCTAAGGTGATCGAACTTGCCAAAGGCAAACCAGCCGTTCAGGCTGAAACATTGGATCAAATAATTGAGGTACTTAAGAGTCTCAAACTTGCTACCTCAAACGGTGAGTTGGATCTTCATCTTACACAGGCCTCAGAACTTATCAGAAAGAAGTTCAAGGTGAAGAAAGTAAATTAGATATCAAGTAACAGGGGGGTGGTTTAAACCCCGTCTCCCTTGTTCTGATGTGTTCTAAGTAAGTTCAGATATTCAGGCTAAGACTCAAAACACAAGCGTAAATTTAATTTACGGTGGTTGAATCAGGAAACCTGCCTAAAGAGGTGTTCTTAATGATCCTGCTGGTCTGTTTAAGATATCGGCTAACAGCGGCAGTCATCACGTTTCGCTTATTTGTTGTCTCGTACTTCGTATCATCTTTTTCAGGAAGTGCCGACTGAATTAACTTTAACTTCTCTCCAATTGCCCACAACGGCAATCTCTGGTCTTTGGTTAGTCTCCTATTTGCCTGACATTCATCATAGACCTGCAATCCAATCTTCAATGAATGGACGTTGAAGTTTCTCACTAGCGGGTACATGGCAGTTGATTTAACACTCTTGAGTGAAACCCGACCACGCCTACCGGTGTGAATCTTTGCCAATTGTTTGGCAAACAAACTCTGTATCTTCCTTCTACCTATATCTAACGGAATGACGAATACAGCAGCTTCGTCTAATGTCCATTCATCCTTCCATTCATCCTTGGACATCAAACGGGTCTGACGGATCTCTCTTGGTTGTTCGGCAAAAAGTCTCGCTCCTCGATCACCTTTCGTCCACCAAGTACAAAAGTCAATTTTTCTGACATCTCCAAAGTTATTAAACAGGTCGGAGTAATCAATCGTTCGATTCCCGTCACACCAAGTCGTGTAGGACTCTTCACGCTTTAGGTACTCCCACCACCAGTAATACGCACTTCTTTCTTGGTACCTAGCCGCAAGTGGTTTGTGCTTTGTTCCAAACAAAGGGTGTTGTGACAGGAAGGTTCTTGCGGTCATTTGTTAACAAGTATATTGCATTGAATTTTAAGTGTACAGGAAAAAATGCTCATCAAGTTCACAATAGATTCTGTGTTGGACATGTTGTTCAATACATTTTTAACTTGAAAGGTTAATATGAAAAAAGTAGTAAATGTCGGTAGTGCAATTGGTACAAATTTTTTAAACCAATTAGATGAGTTGTCTGATATCAGAGAGGGTTACGAGAGAAGCACTCTTAGAAATTCAAACAAAGAGTTGTATGAGATCCTCGCCAAGGTTTACTGTATCTTTGAGGATATGAATAAAAACAAATCTGAGTTTGAAAGCAATATTAAATTCCTTAAATCTAAGTTTAAGGAAAGAAATATTAAGATTCAGAAAAACACATCTTGGCTAACGGTCTTAATTAGGTATGTTTTTAACGCTGATCGTGTTCGGTCTTACAACTACAACAGAGTGATTTCTTACGCCAAGGAGAGAGGTATAGCTCCAGACGAACTTTCTCAATTTATTGAGGAACAAGGTGGCATTGAGTCATGCAAAAAAATCATGACGTTAAAAAAATCTGGAAAGAAAATGGACATTGAATTTGATATTTACCAAATGTTGGAAAATATAGAAGACTATGATTCAGTAGCAAAAATTGATTTAGGTGAAACTAAATTAAAAATAGAAGATGACTGCAAGTTGGTATTCACTGTTGGAAGGCTAGGGGCTGACGAGAAAACCATTGAGCTATTTGGAGTCGTTAATTCAATGACTAAACAGCTAAGACACAAGCTTCTAAAACTGATTGCTAAAGACTTGTTCGTTCATATCGGGAAAAGTGTAGAACAGATTGAAGCTGAAGACGAGGAAACTCTTGCTAAGGTTTATAAGCTTATGGATCAAAGTTTTGCGTGTCCGATTTGCAATTCAGGTCATGGTAAGGGTGGTGAGGGGTCTTTATGCGATAAACATGCTGAAGAAGCCCTAGAGGTCCAAATTTGAACAACGCCATAGGTCACTGAGGTCATGGCTAAAACTCCAAGCCCCACTAGTGGGGCTTTTTTATTACTTTTGCATCGTAAATTTGATTTACGATTGTTATACAGGAGGCGGCTTACCCCCCGTCTCCCTTGTTCTCATGGGTTCTATGCATATATTTAAATTTACTAAACACTTTGCTTGGCTTTGCCGTAACAGTAGTGTTGTATTACGTAAATTGGGGCTCTAAGTAACCAACCCCTTTATCTGGAGCTCAATATCCCAGCAGTCTTAAACACCAATGCAGCTTCTTTGTATGCCTCAAAGAACCTTAGCAGCGCTCAGAGCAAAATGGCGCAGTCTGTTGAGCGTCTTTCTTCAGGCCTGAGAATTAACCGAGCAAAAGACGATGCCGCCGGTCTAGGGATTGCCGTCGCTTTGACATCTCAAATCAACGGCGTTAACCAAGGCATCCGCAATTTGAACGATGGAATTTCGATGGTTCAAACGGCTGAGGGAGCAATTGCTGCTGCTCAGGAGATGGGCCAGCGCATAATGACTCTAGCAACTCAAGGTTCTAACGGCACTATGGGTGTGAATGAGCGTGCAGCTATTAAAAGTGAAATGAAACAATTACTGGCAGCTATAGATTCAATTGGTGGAAGAACAAAGTTTTCAGGAAACGGTTTGTTGAACAATGACGCACGTAGTGGAACTGGTGACTATGCTAATGCAAACTCTGCGCCACCCACTTCAACAAAATTCACTCTTCAGGCAAGCAGTCAAACGGGAGATACCATATCACTTGCTGCTAATGCGTTTTTGAACATTGGCGGATTTTCTGCTGCTACTGCAGGTCCAATTGTAATTGCTGGAAGTTCTAGTGCGAGTGCTGCAGGACAAACAACACTTACCCTAGTCAATACAACTGGGTTGGTCGTAGGCATGGGCGTATTGGGGATGGAGACTGGAACTAAAATAGCATCAATCAATGATGGTGTTTCAGTTGTTCTAAATACAAATATTCCATCTGGAGGTAGCGCTGCAGGAACCCGTATTACTTTTGGTGGGAATAGCATTAATGGCACGGCAGTTATTGCTTTAGCCTCAGGTTCCAATCCACCACAAACTCTCGTTGGAACAAACTTATATAGAGTTGTATCTGCGACATACTTATCAATCGGCACGATTACAGCTGTAAGCGGTAATAACGTGACCGTTAGCGCTTCTTCAGTAGTTACTTGGTTCCCTGATACCCAAATGATATTTAGTGGCCAACTCACACAGGTGCATAGCGCTACAACTACTGATCTTTCTCTTTCGCAATCAGTAGCATCAACATCGAACGATACTGCCGATTTTCAGATGGTACAAAGAGCGTCCGAGGGGTATGTTAAAGCCCTCACAACCCAGCGCAGTTTGTTGGGCGCCTACCAGAACCAGATCGAATACACCGTCAGCAACGTCACTGAGTTATCCGCCAACTTAGATGCAGCTCGTAGCAACGTGCAGGACACCGATTACGCTTCTGAAACAGCTACTCTGACAAAAGGCCAAATCCTTCAGCAAGCAGCCACAGCCATGTTAGCGCAGGCCAACCAAATGCCTAATGTCATTTTGAGCTTGCTGAAGTAACACAAGGATGGTGAAATTAATTCATTCTGAATTGGTACAAGGTCCAAATATGAACAACGCCATAGGTCACTGAGAACATGACTGAAACTCCAAGCCCCACTAGTGGGGCTTTTTTATTGCTTGTGAATCGTAAATTTAATTTACGCTTGAACTTTTAATTTCTTTATGATTGATAAATCATAAAACCATGAGCTATTTGCTGGTTGCATAGATGTTGTTACGTGCCTTAGAATAAATAATGCCCCGCAAGATCAAGCAATATACAAATCCCTTTCTCAAGGCAAAAGGGCTATTTGTAGCGCAAGGCTCTTCTGTACTTCCAAACCTACAGAGCGCAATTGCACTTCATCAGAAGGGGCAGCTTGGCCAAGCAGAGTCTATATATGTGAAACTCCTCGAGATAGATCCAAGAAACGCAGACGCTCTTCACCTGCTGGGTGTAATTGCCAATCAAACTGGCAACCATAAAGGTGCTGTGGACATGATTGATCGGGCCATTGAAATTAATTCCAAAGCTGCAAGTTACTATTCGAACCTAGGTATTGCACTGAAAGAACTCAATCAACTATATGCTGCAGTTGCAAGTTACAACAAGGCCATAGAGCTTAAACCTGACTATGCCGAGGCCTATTGCAACCGAGCCAGTGCACTGAAAGAACTTAACCAATTAGATGCTGCATTAATCAGTTCTGACAAGGCAATTGAATTGAATCCTGACCTTGCCGAGGCCTATTGCAACCGAGGTAATGCACTGCAAGATCTTCAGCGATTAGATGCTGCAGTTGCAAGCTACGACAAGGCAATTGAACTGAGGCCTAACTTTGCCGAGGCCTATTGCAACCGAGCCAGTGCACTCAAAGAACTTAACCAATTAGATGCTGCAGTTGCAAGTTACAACAAGGCCATAGAACTTAAGCCTGACTATGCCGTGGCATATTCAAACAGAGGCGTTTCACTTCAAGAACTCAAGCAACTAGATGCTGCAGTTGCCAGTTACGACAAGGCCATTGCACTTAAACCTGATTATGCTGAAGCCTATTGGAACAAGGCATTAATTCTTTTACTAGTCGGTGAATTATGTCAGGGGTTTAATTGTTATGAGTGGCGTTGGGAAAAGCCAGATAAATATAAATTCAAGCGTACCTTCTCTCAACCCTTGTGGTTAGGAGTTGAATCAATTTCGGGTAAGACGGTTTTGCTTCATGCTGAACAAGGCCTAGGTGACACAATACAGTTTTGCCGCTATGTCAAGATGGTCGCCGATTTGGGCGCTAAGGTCATGCTGGAGGTGCAAAAACCTTTAGTCCGTTTACTGAAAGACTTGTCAGGAGTGACAATGCTGTTGGCCCAAGGTGATCCTCTGCCTGAGTTTGACTTTTACTGTCCTTTGCTAAGTCTTCCCTTAGCATTTAAAACTGATCTGAATTCAATTCCAAGTTCTAAGAGTTATTTAGAGGCGGAGGTAGAAAGAGTTGCCTATTGGAAGGATCGCATCAAAGGTAATGGACTCAAAATTGGAATTTCTTGGCAAGGGAGCAAAACTACCAAGGTCGACATTGGCCGTTCGTTTGAGTTGAAACTTTTTAGGAGCATTGCTACTCTACCCAATGTGCAATTGATCAGTCTTCAAAAGGGTTATGGGTCTGAGCAATTAAAGAGTATGCCCCAAGGAATGCAGGTTGAAGACCTTGGCGAAGAACTCGATGCTGAAGGCGCATTTTTAGACTCAGCAGCTGTGATGATGAATTTAGATCTAGTTATTACATCTGACACAGCTATGGCCCATCTAGCGGGTGCATTAGGTGTTAAGACCTGGGTGGCGTTGAAGTATGTTCCAGAATGGAGATGGCTGCTAGACCGAAAAGATTCACCTTGGTACCCTTCAGTGACTTTGTATCGACAACAAAAAATAGATGATTGGATACCTGTGTTTGATCAATTACTGGTTGATATTACTTTGATGAGAAAAGAATCATGAATACAAAAATGGGAACGCCTGTTGTACCGATTTCTTGGGGGGAATTGATAGACAAAATAACCATTCTTGAAATCAAGGAATTAAAAATTGATTCAATCACTGCAAATAAAAATATAAGAAAAGAACTTAAGCATCTTTTAGAGATAGCCAATTTGAACAATATGCCAGAGGAAATTAAATCTTTGAAGACTGAATTGAAGAATGTAAACCTTAGATTATGGGATGTAGAAGACAGCATAAGAGAAAAAGAGTTAGCAGGTGAATTCGATAAAGCCTTCATTGAGTTGGCAAGGTCAGTTTATCGACTCAATGATGTACGAGCTAAAACCAAGCAATCTATCAATTTAATTCTTCAGTCTGAGCTTGTTGAAGAAAAAAGCTACAAAGATTTTCAATTGCAGGGTAATTGCGGAGACGAAAAATGAAATTGAATTTGGGGTGTGGGTTTAACAAGCCTAATGGCTTTGTTCATGTGGATATGTTTAAAGAATGTCAGCCAGATGTTGTCCACAATTTGGAGAATTTTCCATATCCCTTTGAGGAAAGTTCAGTTGATGAAATTTTGTTTAATCATTCACTTGAGCACATCGGTCAGCAGTCTAGTGTTTTTCTCAAAATAATGCAGGAGATTTATCGAATTTGCCACGATGAGGCGCTTATTCAAATCAACGTTCCCCACCCAAGACACGATAATTTTATAAGCGACCCTACTCATGTAAGAGCAATTACGCCAATGACTTTGCAATTATTTGACTTGGAGTTAAATAAACACTGGCAACAAATGAGGGCCGCAAATAGTCCATTTGCCATTTATCTGGGTGTAAACTTTAAATTGCTTAGTACTAATATAAGCGTTGAGCAGACCTATATAGACCAACTTAATCAAAATAAGATAACCAATGAAGAATTAAAGGTGCTAATTAGTGAACGTAACAATGTGGCAACTGAGTACCGGTTTACTTTGAAAGTTATTAAAAATGGAAAACCGTAGACTGCATCATTACCTGAACTTCTGACCTGGCACTCTAAGAGTTACTCAGAACCCTAGCCCACCTATCACCCATGTTCCGATGGTTTCTTGAATTGCTTAGATATGAAGGCAAGGACATGAGGTGGAAGATCAAACTGTACATTCAAGTAGTTGTCTATTTCGCCCCCTTAGTCATCCTAAATTGGTACGTAGTGTTGGGACTTATCCTAAATTGGTATCAGGGTAAAACGTAGCTACATCACCTAGCTAGTCTTTGATTGACTCTGCCTGGTTTTACTTGGCAGAGGCTGTGTTTGTTTGTTTGGCTTAACCGAAATCTCGGTCTCGGCTTCTGAGTCTCTTTGTCTGAATGAATGAAGTTTCTTTCTGACTTGCTCAGTCGTCAGATGAGCTCCATAAAACCTCTCAATGACTGCTTGTGAGGTTCGTGAATTTTTAGCTAAAGCAAGACTGTCAATGTCACTGTTTATAAGCCTGTACATAATGGCTGTATGACGAAGACTGTACAAGGTCAAATTTTTATCTCTCTTTTCTTCTAACCCACTGGTCTTGATGATCAGTGCAAATATCTTTCCAAGCTTTTCCATCGCCGTTGATCTGTTTATGTACTGTGGCAAAAACAGATAGTCATCAGGACTGAGGTACTGGTTGTCAACTTGGGTCTTCCTGAAATCAACTAACTCTTTGTAAGTTACTACCGCATTAGGCATCGTTTGTACTTGTTGGGCAGTTGTCTTGGTTGCAGGATGAGCAAGGGTCAGCCATTCAACTTTACTTGTCTGGTCTCGTCTCTTTATGACATGTTTGTGCTGAATAACTTTGAGGTCAGACGGGCGAATGAATGTGTTGATCATGAAATTAACCAACAACTTATGTTCAAGGGTGATAGGTGTGCCTTTATATGAGACCCCATCCTTGATCATCTTATTGATGCATTTTTGCAGTTGGTTGTACTCACCCCAAGTCAGATAGTCACGTTTCTGAGTGGTTTGTAACTTTTCCTTGATCTTTGGAAATAAAGGAATGCTGTTGGTGACCCCCATCTCCACTGCATGTTTGAAAATCTTGTGCACCAAACTTAAGTGATGCTTTTTGGAGGCAGGGGATAGAACTTGATCAGTTTCGATATAAGGTTTCTTTTTGGCTTTAATTTTGGTCTTGTTCAGTTGCTCAAGAAACCCCACCAAGTCCCTGTGGGTGATGTCAGCTATTAGTCGATCTTTAAAAAATGGCAGGATGGTTGAATTCATCCTGCCTTTGTCTATTGCATAAAGTGACTTCTTAGATGCCGCTTTTTCAAGGTTGAGAAGTGACATGGCAACTGCTGAAAACGTCTTGGGGCTTTGAATGTGGGATGGCTCATCATCCCTTAGGGCATCCATAAAGTTGTTTTTGGCAAATTCATAGGCTAATTTCTTATTGCTGGTTTCAGTCGATCGAACCCGATATCGACGGTTAACAAAGCAGCGAGTCCAATAAAAGGGTGAGCATTCGACCCTGTAAATCACCACGTGCCTAGGCATAGAAGGGACTGGGGTGATGGTGCCCTTGATGGGATTTGTTTGGGACTTATAGGCCATATAAGTTACATATTAAGTACTAATTTATACAAAGGCTGAAAAGATCATTTTGAAGGTCAGAAACAGATAATAGATTGGTTTTTATAGAATTCTTATAAGAAATCGCTCTCTTATCTAGTCGAAAAATGCTCAATGAGTTTAATGGTGGGTTTAATGGTGGGTTTAATGGTATAAAAAATTACCAGAATAAAGCGTTGATTTTATTGAATTTTTCCAATAAATCAAGAAGAATTTGGTTACTCATAACCCAAAGGTCGTTGGTTCAAATCCGGCCCCCGCAACCAAATTAAACCCAAGACACATGTCTTGTTGTTGATTGAAAAAATACTCACTTCGGTGGGTATTTTTTTTGCCTTGGCTTTGTTTAGGGGGCGGGCAAAGAGAATCGCTTTTCCACCAACTCAGTCAGATGTGCAAGCGCCAACTCGGCTGTTGCAAATCGAACCTCAGAGCGAGATCCTTTAAATTGCTGAAGCATGGCCTCGCAGCGCATGGCCTGCTGCGAATCACGCCATGCCCACGCCAGCCAAACCGTGCCCACAGGCTTGGCCGCACTGCCACCGGTTGGCCCGGCGATGCCCGTTACAGCCACACTCAAGTGAGCATGTGAATGGGTCAGGGCACCCAATGCCATGGCTTGGGCAACTTCTTCACTGACTGCGCCATTCGCCTCTATCAGCGAAGAAGGCACGCCTAGCGATTCAGATTTGGCCGCATTGGAATAGGTCACAAAGCCCCGTTCAAACCAAACACTGGACCCTGACAATTGAGTGCAACTGGCGGCAATCAAGCCGCCCGTACAACTCTCGGCTGTCGCCATTCTCAGCTTGTGAGCGACCAGTACTTGGGCAAGTGCTTCACAGAGTGTTTCTAGATGAGGTGTCACCAGGCTCTCCAAATTGCAAAACAAAGCAGCGTGCAAAAAGCCGCCACAAAATCATCCAAGAAAATACCAAATGCGCCGCGCCACCCAAAGCCTTTGAACAACTGATCGGCCCATGCCACGGGGCCTGGTTTGGCGGCGTCAAAAAATCTGAACAAGGCAAAGGCCATCAATTGGGTTTTGAAATCAGCGGGTGACAACAGCATCAGCACCAACCAAAAAGCCACCACCTCGTCCCAGACGATGGCACCAGGGTCAGAAATTCTCAGATTGTGGGCAGTGACTTTGCAGGCCCAAATGCCGATCAGACTCGACATCAAAATGATGCCAGCTTGTTCACTGACAGAGAAGCTATCTTGAAACGCCCACCAACACAGCCACGCCCAGAGCGTGCCCATGGTGCCAGGTGCTTTGGG